>Ga0066648_10000304_pt1 | contig 34935 bp, 20 predicted proteins | sample CryGeyCG12114_NA_FD_59537 | JGI IMG/M metagenome (GOLD analysis project Ga0066648, IMG submission 59537) | Groundwater microbial communities from aquifer - Crystal Geyser CG19_WC_8/21/14_NA | ecosystem: Environmental > Aquatic > Deep subsurface > Groundwater | place: USA: Utah: Grand County... | reverse complement strand
GAATTCATTGGTCAGCGACGACGATGGTTGAACGGTTCTTTCGCTGCCTCGCTCTATTCGTTGATGCACTTTGGCCGAATGTACAAATCTGGACACAACATCATCCGAATGTTCTTCTTCCATGTTCAGATGGTTTACAACATCGTCACCGTCATCATGTCTTGGTTCGCGCTCGCTTCCTACTGGCTCACGACCAAAGTCATCATGGACCTGGTTGGCCAGCCTCCTGGTGCGGACAATCCGGCTCAGACCAAAGCTGCTTTCCCTTTCGGTAACACGGTCACTCCCATCGTCAACACGCTCCTGCAGTATGGCTATCTCGGCTTCCTGCTTCTGCAGTTCATTCTGGCTCTTGGTAACAGACCCAAAGGTTCGAGGATTGCCTACATGATCTCGTTTGTGGTATTTGGTATCATCCAAGCCTATGTCATTGTTGATGCGTTCTACCTGGTCTATCGCGGATTCACCAGCGGCAACGGTGTTGTACTTAACGAAGGTGCTGAAGAATTCTTCACCTCGTTCTTCTCTGGCGGCGGGGCAGGCATCATCATCATCGCACTGGCCGCCACGTTCGGTCTCTACTATGTGGCGTCGTTCTTGTACCTCGACCCATGGCACATGTTTACCTCGTTCTTCCAGTACCTGGCTCTCATGCCGTCTTTCATCAACATTCTGATGATCTACGCCTTCTCCAACTGGCACGATGTTTCATGGGGTACCAAGGGTTCCGACAAGGCAGATGTCCTTCCATCGGCTCAGACGAAGAAGGACGACAAGGGAAAGAGCGCAGTCATCGAAGAAGTCGACAAACCGCAGGCGGATATCGACGCACAATTCGAAGCTACGGTCCGACGTGCTCTTTCACCATACAATCCACCACCAGAGAAGGAAGAGAAGAACTTGGACGATTCATACAGAAACTTCCGAACTCGACTTGTGTCCACTTGGATCTTCACCAATGCTCTCCTGGCAGCCGGTATCACATCTACCAGCTTGTCGACATTTGGTTTCACAGTAAGTTGGCTCTATGTACATGCTCGAAGTAACCTTACTAACACCACGTCTAGTCTACCGCAACGCAACGATCTAGCGGCTTCTTCTCAACACTCCTGTATATCACGGCTGCTTTGTCACTGGTGCGATTTTTTGGATGTCTTTGGTTTTTGGGTAAGACAGGTCTACTTTGCTGCTTTGCTAGGAGATAAGCAGTCGAGATTCGAGAGACGTAGCTTCTGCAAGCGGAGATCGAGGAGCAAACAGAGATTGAGCTCAGGCATATTGTACGGTCATATTGATGCATCAGGCGGACTTAGCCATGTTGAGCAGGAAAAGGCTGGTACCCCATCGCCAAGCACTTTGTAGACACGAATGCGTAATGTGATTATCGGGTATATTGCGTGTTTGAGACCTCGTCGTACCTCTGATGTTTGTGCACTCGTCGTTTCAATTCTCGAGCGATTATACCGGGGTGCATTCGACTGTTGTATGATCGGTGAAGGGAGGCTGAGGCAAAATTCAGGCTGCAAGTGCGCTGTCGGCGTTCGACGCCACTGCAGGTAAAGTGACGCACCTCGAATCACAATCATCAGGCACGCGATGCCTGGGCCGTAGGGATCTCAGCCCGAAGTAACTCCTCCTGTGCTGCCTGACGACGAACACTCTCGCGGCCGGAGCCATCATCCCACACGCATCTCTGAAAAGGCTCGAGCAGGACCTAGTGACTCAATTGACTCAAGCCGTCAGTCGAGGCCAACCATCCACAATGTTGAAAGTATGGAGCATGAAGCAGAAGCAGCAGCAAGACGCGCAGGCGCAAGGGGATGGACAGAAAAAGAAGAAAGTCACAGCAGCTCAGCTACGGATACAAAAAGGTGCATGCTGCCATCACCGAGGTGCAAGGCGCCATGCTGACAAGGACAGACCTTAGTGAGCTGTCACTAGGCTCGACAATGAGAACGGACTTCCCTAACCCGGACGACATCCTCAACTTCACGCTCACCATCGAACCAGACGAGGGCATGTACAAGGGCGGCAGCTTCAAGTTCACATTTGCCATCAGCAACAACTACCCGCACGACCCTCCCAAGGTGAAATGCACGCAGAAAATCTATCATCCCAACATTGATCTGGAAGGCAATGTGTGTCTGAACATCCTGAGAGAAGACTGGAAGCCAGTGTTGGCGCTGAATGCTGTCGTCGTGGGCATGCAAGTATGTTGACCCCCGAGATCCGACTCTGGAAGGCAAGACATGCTGACGTGAATGCAGTTCCTGTTCCTCGAACCGAATGCGTCAGACCCGCTTAACAAAGAGGCAGCCGAGGACTTAAGGACGAACCGAGAGAATTTCAGACGCAATGTCAAAACGAGTATGACGGGTGGTTCGGTGAAGGGCATCACGTACGACAGGGTACTGATGAAGTAGAGTTGTAATGATGTGTTTTGGCATTGAGCGGCGGTAGGGCCACGGCATACTTATGATTGATGAACGACATTTGTTCTTTAGCGACATTCGACGATACCACGACCTGATGTTCTATATAGGTCAGGAAAGATGATGCTGCAGGTAGTGCAGGACTACAATCTGCTCGTGAATTGTATGAACCTCTTTCGGCTTTTCTTCTTCTTGAGCGCAGACTCTGGAGCAGAAGCCACAAGACTTGGTCCCGACATAATGCGACTCGTGTGTACCACTGAGGCGGACAGGAGGTTGCTTGAAGCTATCACGGTGCACACGTCTGCAGCTCTCATGAGCTCTTCATCTTAGATCCCAACCACATGAGTGAGGACAAGCAGATCGGCCGATGATCGGAGTTGGTCCCAAGTGCCAAGAAACGAGGCTGGACTCGTGCAGTGCATCGGCGAGCAGCCAGACCAACGAGGCCTGTTGCTGCAGGGCCCGGAAGCTTGCTCGCATCTGGAAGCCCGCGCGACCAAAAATTTCCCCAGGCCTCGCAACTGCTGTTTTGACTCACCCGTACACCATTGTAGCTTCCCACAAATCTCTGCTTACCATTATCCTGCTCTCCACACAAGATGGCATCCAAATCATTCGCACGAACAGCTCTCCGAGCTTCGAAACAAAAGGTCGCTGCTCCAGCTGTACCAAAGCGTAGCTTCGTCTCCGCACCAGCGAGCCGACCAGTTGTGTCGCGATCAACCAGAGCTGTTGCTGCCCCCATCCAGCAGCAGACTCGAGGTGTCAAGACCGTCGACTTTGCTGGCCACAAGGAGCAGGTGTTTGGTTGGTGGCCCAGACGTTTGCCGACGATAGTTGCTGACTGAAAGCAGAGCGATCTGACTGGCCAAGAGAGAAGCTTCACGTGAGTACTACAGCAGAAACATGGGCGACACTCTAGCTGACACGCGGCAGGAATACTTCAAGAACGACACCCTCGCCTTGATCGGCTACGGCTCCCAGGGCCACGGTCAAGGTCTCAACCTCCGAGACAATGGCCTGAACGTCATCATTGGTGTAAGGAAGAACGGCGCGTCGTGGAAGGAAGCACAGCAAGATGGCTGGATTCCCGGTACCAACCTGTTCGACGTCGATGAGGCCATCTCCAAGGGTACCATCATCATGAACTTGCTCTCCGACGCTGCCCAGTCGGAGACCTGGCCTGCCATCAAGCCTCAGCTCACCAAGGGAAAGGTAGGCATACCTCAGCACGCTGACTGTGTATGACGGACAACTAATTCTGATAGACCCTCTACTTCTCCCACGGCTTCTCCCCTGTCTTCAAAGACCTGACCAAGGTCGACGTCCCAACTGACATCGATGTCATCCTTGTCGCACCCAAGGGCTCAGGCCGAACTGTCCGCTCCCTCTTCCGTGAAGGCCGAGGTATCAACTCCTCCATTGCCGTCTACCAGGACGTCACTGGCAAGGCAGAAGAGAAGGCTATTGCAATGGGTGTCGCCGTTGGCAGTGGCTACCTCTACAAGACCACCTTCGAGAAGGAAGTCTGGTCCGACCTGTACGGCGAGCGAGGCTGCTTGATGGGCGGTATCCACGGCATGTTCCTCGCCCAGTACGAGGTGCTCCGTGAGCGCGGCCACAGCCCGTCCGAAGCATTCAACGAGACCGTCGAGGAGGCCACCCAGTCTTTGTACCCATTGATCGGCGCCAATGGTATGGACTGGATGTACGCTGCCTGCTCCACCACCGCCCGACGTGGTGCTATCGACTGGTCCAGCAGATTCAAGGACTCGCTCAAGCCCGTCTTCAACGACCTGTACGACAGCGTGAAGGACGGCAGCGAGACAAAGAGGTCGCTCGAATACAACAGCCAGCCTGACTACAGAGAGAAGTACGAGCAGGAGTTGCAGGAGATCAGGGATCTCGAGTAAGACCCCCAACCCCCCTCTTTCCTCAAACACACGTACTGGTCTAGAAGCTAACTTCATGTCAAGAATCTGGAGAGCCGGTAAGGCGGTACGATCTCTCCGACCTGAGAACAACTAGATTCCTATCCTTGCAGTCGACCCAGTGAATCAATGCGAGCTTCGGGGAGGAAGAATTGAGATAACAAAACTTCGACATGCATGGCCTTTTGAGATACCACATGTACAGATATGCTACAACAGTGGACGGCGTTTGGTCTATGTATGGCAAAAGTACGTTGTTTGACAATTTCATGGACAACCTCAAATTCTGTGGCTATCTCCTACTCCTTCTCTCCTGCTACCGGTCACTCTTAACAGTGCTTACCCTTTTCTTCTCGTGCTCCAGCTCCTATTTGAGTGGTAGTGTCACTGGAGATTGTTGTGGCTTCTGCGGTTGGTTTGGGGATTTCGAAACGCCTTCAAGGTCGTCAGCAGTGGCGTCCGCCAGCTAATGGACAACTCATTCAATCTCGTCTCTAGGTCCTCGCAAACAGCTTGTTTTCCTAAGGACGCCAGCCTCACACCTCTTCATGGTTCGTACGCCGGTGCTCCTCGGTTTTTGACGCCATGCTGGGCTTCGCGGCATATCGTGGTGGACAGAGCATGAAAGAAAGAGAGTTCGTCTGCTCTGGATGAGCTAGGTAGTCGCCTGCTTGCTTGCCGGTTTGCTTTGGATTCTTTACACTATTCCTGTACTCCCGTAGTCAAGTACGTTATCAAGGCCACACTGTGTTTTCTTGAATGTTTGTGTTTTTGTCTTCGTTTGTCCTGTATGTGTAGTATTCGCATCCGAAAAGGGCAGCTGATCCACGGCTTGCCGAGTTCGGTCTTGTTGTTACCGGACATCGGCGAATCAATGTCTTCGGCGATACGATGTGACTTCGTCTTCAGACACGAATGCTAACTACTTGCTGTATTGATGTTCGTAGACTAGAAAGCACAATCCAGTCAAGACTTCGCCACCAGAGAGCTTAGTAGTGGCTTGTGTAATTCATTGACATTGAGAGGCGCGGTCCAGAAGGATTGTGTTAAACGCTCAGTTTTATACACGGCCTTGACTCGACGTTTGCCGACGTGCATTTTGCAACGCTTGCTGACGCATATCTGACCTGACACCATCCCCTCTCGTCTTCTTATCCAGCAAACGTTAGAAAACCAGCGGTAGATTGTCTCTAGCAAGCTAGCTACTCGACACTGGCACCCCCTCGACATGGCCGACCCGTCAACATGTCTTCCTCTCACGCCAGACTCGATCCGTCAGACTCATGACCGCATCAAGGCCTACATCCACCGGACTCCGCTCATCACGAGCCGGACGATGAACAAGATCGCTAGTAGTCCTGACCCGGGGGCTTATTTGGCTGACGACCCGCCCAGCATATGGGATGATGGAGAGATGAATGGCACCGGGAGTGAAGCGCCAAGGTTCAACCTGTACTTCAAATGCGAGAACCACCAGAAAATCGGGGCATTCAAGGCGAGGGGCGCATTTAGTGCGCTTACTCATCTTGCCTCACCGCCTGGGGCGGACCTACCGGGCATCGGGATCGAAGCACTACGGCAACGTGGGGTTGTGACGCATAGTAGTGGTAATCACGCACAGGCGCTTGCGCTCGCAGCGAGTACGTTGGACGTACCGGCTTGGATCGTGATGCCGACTATCAGTACGAAAAGCAAGATCAGCGGCACGAAGGGACACGAAGGAGTCACTGTTGTGTTCTCAGGGTCTACGGCGCCGGAGCGTGAAGCGGTTGTGAATGAAGTTATCGAGAAGAGAAGGAAGGAGACGGGTGGAGAGGGTCCTATCTTGGTGCCGCCTTATGACCACGTGGATATCCTGCTTGGACAGGGGACGGCGGGGTATGAAGCCGAGGAGCAGTTGAGGGCGATGAAGAGGAGCGGCAAAATATGTAGCGGTGCGGCTGAAAGCGGAAATGGTGCAGCTGATGGTGGAAGGGCAAGTGAGGCGAAGGAGAGATTTGATGCTGTACTTACGCCTCTTGGAGGCGGTGGGTTGCTGGGTGGGACGGCGACTTGGTATTCTCGTACACATGGGTCTGGTCAGAAGACGCTTGTATTTGGTTGTGAACCGAACTTTGAGGGTGCGAATGATGGTGAGCGAGGACTCGCTGCGGAACCGCCAAAGCGGATCGAGCATGTCAAGACACTGACTATTGCTGATGGCTTAAGGACGCCGGTTGGTATGATACCGTGGAGCGTGGTCTCTGACAAGGAGAGAGTTGAGGGTGTGTTCAGCGTTAGCGAGGATGAGATCAAGATGGCCTTGAAGTTGATGATGGAAAGAGTCAAGGTCGTGATTGAGCCAAGCAGTGCTGTACCTGTTGCGGTGATCTTATTCAATCAGCGCTTCCGACAGCTCGTGGCAAAGAAACAGAAAGAGGAAGGTGCCGGAAGGCCGTGGGATGTGGGTGTGATCATTAGTGGCGGGAACACGACCGTTGAAGGACTGTCAAAGTTGTTCAGTGAAGGCTGGAATAAGTTTGAGGCCGAACGCCAGACGGGCCAGGTAGGTATCGATGGCAGCAAGACGGTCGAGGATGTCGCTGGTTGAGCTTGCCTAGACAGAAGATTGGACGCTGAGACAAGAGCTTGGGAACGACCGGGGCAGTAACCACCAGCAGTCGTGCGCTCTTTCGTTGTTCCTCGCTCAAGAGGCAGCTTTCCCTCTGGTCTAGTCCAGACGCCGGTTTCACACTGTCACTTTCCCCACAGCTGCCATTAACCCTTCACTCTCACGACTTGATGCCAAGCAACACCTTCTTGGCCTTCGCCGACTGTCGAACCCCTGCAAACTCCTCTCTTTCCGGCACATTTCGATCTACCCTACGGCGACATCGCCGGAACTCTCAAAAACTCACGTCCATCGACTCGATCTCTTTAGCTTTGCAGGATACATCAGATATGGATCTACAATCGGTCGACTTGGGTGCCACAATTATGGTTATCCTCGAAGACACCGGTGACCGATTCGCAGTTCACAAGGAGTTCATCTGCGCTCAATCTACGTTCGTCGAAGGATGTCTGCAGAAAAAAATTATAGAAGAACGGGAGTAGACCATCACTGTTCGAGAACGGCAGGACGCTGACAGTATGAAAACGCTGATAGCTTGGGTCTATCGCGCCGGCCTAGCAGTACAGACTTTAGGGCTATCCTTTACTAGTCCAAGAGATCAGATCGACGAGATAGCAGGCGACCTGGCCCGACCTTACGTGCTTGCCGACAGATTTATCATGCCTAATCCGAAGAGCAACGTCGTCGACCGATATCAGCAAGCCAGGGGTCCGTATCTCTTCCCTCAGCTTCACCGTAACGCACTCACTGTCCTGGCTCAACACGGACTGCAAGACTGCACCTTGACGCAATACATCGCTGAGGACTTTGCTTTATCTCATGCTGGCTGGATCAAGGACATTGGGCAATCATGGGGAGTTGACACTGTCCGTGATAGCTTTAATGGTCTTGAGGTATTGCAAGGGATCTGTACAGACCATCCTGAATTTGGAGTCGTGGTCTTGCAGGCGTCCATCACGAACCTGATGGGAAGGGAGACTATTAAGTTTGCCATACCTTGTGATTGTCACGAGCACACAAAGGGCGGCAGGCCATGTGAAGCTGAGTCAGATGGTGATTGAACATCTAAAGATAAGACTGATTGCAGGGGGACGGTGAGCCGAGAGGATCATGAGAGCTACAAAGAAAAGCCAAACAGATACGCCTCAGAGACTATGCGCGGCCAGAGAGATGTGAAGCCAGTGCTCATAAAGCCTCGATCCAGAAGTCGAGGGCATATATGATAGTAAAACGTCTTCAAGCCGCCAGCATCATTGCCTCAAGATTCATACTTCTCAAACGTTGCCTGCCTCTTCAAGTCCGTACCTGAAACCCAACCCACATCATCGTCGTTATCTTCACAGGATGCTCTGAATCGCTCACAGACCGATCCGACCAAGACTCGCCTAAGAGCGCGCCATAACTGCGACCATGGCTCACGAAACGAGACGCATCCTGGGCCCGTAGGCTGGAGAGATACATGGCTGGCATTCTATGCAGCAAAGCACGCAGTAGGTCTGACTGAGCGGACCCCAAACCCCCAGTTCTTGGTGCGGTCGCGGAACGATGTGTTGGGTTAGCTGTGGCACAATTTGCGGATAGAAAGGAAGGGGACAAAATCCATGCTCGATGTGGCGGTAGTTTAGGTCGAGTTGGAGGATGTGGAAACTTGCTTCGTTGAGCTTCTACTGCCTGCCAGTGCGCTGCGGCTTGATGCTGATTCAGGTACCAAGTATGACTACTGAATTTATGATTCCTCTAAACTCGAATTCAATCCCCGATAAAATGGCGGAACCTCCACCAGGCAACGAGCAATGGGCTATGTCTAGGCCAATGAAAGTCGCGATCTTCGTTTTCCTCTCTCTAAGAAGTTTCCAAGTCCGTGATCGCCCAGGCCACCGCCGAGCCAAGATCACCCTCAGAACATCGTATGATACTCGAAAAGCACTTCTTGAACTCATCCAGCTTAGGCCTCTCTAGCTCGACGCCAACCACATTCACGACTTCAACAATGCCATTGAGCAGGATCTCGATCTCAAGTTTGAGGAACTTCTTCGCTCTTAGTCGTCTTGTAGCAGGCGCTGGAAAGATGGTTTCCGAGATCGGAACGCTGATATCGAGTCTGCAGGTCTTGGTGGTGGTTGCGTACGAGACTGTGTCGAGCTGGACGTCAATGGGGAGCGGGCATCCTGTTACGGGCACAACTGACGCCTTCGGTTTCATGACGCTCTTCAGCGTCGATTCCAGTCTGGATTTGTTCGAGCGGACCCGTAACTGTTTCCCGTCTCGAATGACCAACTCATTACCTTCCCCTCTGAGTGATGTAAATATCGATCCGATAGTCGGCGTGTCCGGCGCTGCAGCTCTCAACGGGGCGATAGATTGTATCAAACTGTTGACAAGTGCATACTGCCGGAGAACTGGAAGTACATCTGCGAATTGACGAGGATGGGAGAAGGAAAGCTTGTGCACTGGATAGACATAATATTGTCCGGCGGTGTACAAGTTGTAAGAATGCGTTCGTACTTCATGGTTTCCACTTTTGTCGAAGCGGTACTGAGTCCGCGTCCAGCGCGCCCCCGGTTTGAGGTTTGCATTCTCGTTCCCGTGCAACAGCTGTTGGTATGTGGTGCCTTGCTCTGAACGTACCACAAGCATTTGACCTGTTCCGCGCAGGCTCTGAATAACATGCCCAGGTAACAGAACTTCTGGCTCGAACGTGCAAACGAAGTGCATGTCAAGAGTCTTTGCGATAGTAGATGAAGGGTCAACATCCATGGTATCAGCGTTGTTCGCAGGCTCTGGTTGCGAAGACGCGGGATCCTGCCACGAGGGCTTGTCCACAGAAGACTCCTGGAAGATGTCTTCGGCGCGAACAGTACTGGCGAGCGTGTCTTCAGCCAACCATTTGTGCGAAGCTGCTGTGGAAGGCGAGCCTGATTCAACGGAAAACGTGGCTGTGTAGTCACTATTCCTCACGCCTACAGCGTGTATCTCTGGCCCTTGTCCCGTGTAAAACCTCTGGCCCGTTGTCCAGTATTTGACCATCAGACCGAGCCTGCGGTTTGCGTCTTTGCCTGGCTCACCGATATTGCTCTGACAGAGATGATGCAGATCGTGTCTCCATTTCATACGCTTCTTTTCCTCGATCCAGATCTTCTGGAAAGTATCATACAGGCCATCGATGACCTTGAAGCAGCTGGTGCTGGCAGCTGTGCTGACACGTTCCACTTGAGTGAGGTACTCTAGGTTGGCAGAGAAATCTGTCAGATCGTGCCAGGGTAGACGGTCGTTCGAATCTTCAGTCAGGTTCCTCGTCAGCACCTGAGAGGCACCTTCTTGCACGACCTCTTCCTCCGCGTTTGCCGAATCATTGAGCTTCAGCCTGGCCTTGTCCACAACGTCGGATTGGTGTCCCTTGAAGACGATGTCTAGAACGACGTGCTTTTCTCCGAACAGATTCAGTATGTCGGGCTCATCTTCATCGTAGAAAAGCTCGAAGCCGTTTATCTTGGCCAAATCTTCCACATTACGCCGCGAAATTCCCCTTGCCTGCGTTCTTCCCTTCAGAGTCTGGGCAATGTCTTTTAGACGGTCGTGGCGCTCCTTCTGCGGGTTCTTGCTCGCATGCCCATCTTGCGTGCTTGGAGCACCTATGATGCCGGTACTGATGCCCAAGCCATCTTGCGTCGAAGGGAGGGGAAGGGGTGTGAGATTCGTCGGGCCGATCGAGGCCATAAGCTGAGCAGCGGGCGTGTTCAGGTTCATCAGGTCGTCAGGCAAGGTCGAGGCTGCAAGAGGGGTCGAGGTAGGATGGGAGGACATGCTGATCTTATGAGTGTGTCCAAGTCCATGCAGGTTGGCGGGTGTTGGTGTCTTCACTGCCGGTGATTTTGCTGCCACTGTTTTGTTGCCGAATGCTCCCAGATTTGGTCGAGGTGAGGCATTAGGGCGGCCGGGAGTGGTCGTTAGAGGATTCTTAGGCGTCGACGCCATTTGTGACCGCGTCGGCGTAGCCATGATGCAACGAGTGTTAGTGAGTGGAAAGATGCAAATGTCGACTGAGTCAGTTAGTACTAAGTAGATAAGTGCAAGGTAAGCAGAAAGATCCAAGAAAGCCAGAACTGGGTTTCATAGACTAATTGGTATGGTTGTGAGCTACTCAGAAACATCGACTCCCCATTGTGCCGTGAGTCGCAACTCGCGAACCAGACATTGTTCGCTCCTGCCTCGAGAGTAGACGTGGACGTAACGTGAGGAAGGGACGAGCACTTCGAAAGGGCAAGAACCATTCTCTGTAGTTGTAAGCCGAGCAAGTCTGCCGGCAATAATTCGGCTAGTGGTAGAGCTATTTACTCTAGCAACACAGCATGGTCCACGGCCAATTCACCTTGTCATCTCGCGGGATAAACATGTCGCAGGAAGCAAAAGGATTTCGTTTGTTACGGCTAAACGTGTTGTTGCAACTTTGAAGTCGATGGACAGGAAGAATATGTGCGACTTTAGTTTCCAAACAGAGCTACTGAGCCCTTTTCTCATTCAATCATGATATCATGGTAATTAAACTAACAATACTATATTACAAACGCTCAATGACCTAGATGTAAACCAATCTAGGCTCAATCGCTTAGTTGTTCAGGCCCTTGTGGGTGCCCTTGGCTGGTGCACCGTTGTTGTCGGAGATGCTCTTGCCTTGGTTGGTGTCGACACCGTTGGCCCCCCTCAAAGATGCATCCTTGGCCATACCGTTGTGTGTACCGTTGAACTGTAGGTTAGCGATGCCATCGTATCCCTTAATTCCAGTAGCCTTCTCTAGTCTGACTGCGATGTCATTGTCAACCTCACGGAAGATGGCGATTTGTCGCTTGAGAATCTCCTGGTCTTTGCAAACCTCCATCTTGCCAGCAACATTGTTGATGAACCGCTCCCGGGCTGGCTCATCAAACACCTTCTGCCATAAAGCTCTTGGTGCGTTGAAGTCCTCAGGCCTGATCTCCGACAAGAAGCTGACTGCCTGGCCAATAAAGTGGCCGTGCGTCTTGTCAAGGTCGGTGGTTCGGGCTCGGAACTTGATTGGATCAATGGAGCTCAGATAATTTGGTCGAGCACCTTGGTTGTAGAAAGCCATTTGGCCATCTCGCTGGAAGTTGCCAAACTGGTAGCTGGTCTTCGATGTGTTGACTGGCAGCTGCTGGTAGTTTACACCAATTCTGTGTCGGTGGGTATCTGGGTAAGAGAATAATCGAGACTGGAGCACTGGATCGGCCGATGGCTCGAGACCGGGTACCAAGTGAGCTGGGTTGAAAGCCACTTGCTCAATCTCGGCGAAGTAGTTGACGGCATTCTCGTTGAGAGTGAACTCGCCAACCTTTCTACGCGGGAATTGGTCCTGTGGCCAGACGTGCGTTAAGTCGAAGATGTTGATCTTTTGTGTCTCCCACAGCTCTTCAGCCTGCTTGGGAGTCATGGTCTGCCACTCGACTGACCACTTGGGGTAGTCGCCACGCTGAATGGCCTCGTACAAGTCCTTCTGCGAGTAGTCTGGAGATTTGTTGGCTGAATCTTCCTGAGTGATGAACTTGGTGCCTTGCATGGACTTCATATGCATTTGGCCGTATACCCAATCGCCGTCCTTGTTGACAAGTTTCAGGGTGTGACCAGCATATCCGTGCATGAATCGGTATCCATCAGGGATACCTCGGTCTCCCATCAAAATCATGACTTGATGGATCGACTCCGGGTTGTGGCTAAGGTAATCCCAGAAGGCTGTTGAATCGTCGGCATGCGTCAAGTGTGTTGAAGGATCTCTCTTCTGTGTGTGAATGAAGTGAGGGAACTTGGCTGGGTCTCTCAAGAAGAATACAGGTGTGTTGTTGGCGACCATATCCCAGTTACCATCATCTGTCCTGAACTTGACTGAGAACCCTCTGGGGTCTCGGGCGCAGTCGTGCGAACCTGACTCGCCTCCGACGGTAGAGAACCGAACTGTGATCGGACATTTCTTGCCCTTAGTAGCGAAAAGGTCGGCGTATGAGAGATCTGGCATGGGGTCGGTGCACTCGAAGAAACCGTGAGCGCCTGAGCCCTTGGCGTGAACGACACGCTCTGGGATACGCTCTCGATCGAAGTGGGAGAGAAGATCTACCAGGTGGAAATCCTGCAATAGCAGGGGACCATTCTCACCAACGCGCTGAGTCTCGTATGGATGTGGCATAGGAACGCCATTGCTGGTGGCGTAGATGACATCTTTGGACGATGCCTGTCGGTCCTGCTGGTAGGAAGCGAATCGCTCTTGCACGTGGGCAGCGAAAGATGTGTCTGCTGAAGGTGCCATGTTGTCAGATTGTTTGGAAGTATGGTTGGCTAGTTGAGTTAGCCGCTGGACAGAACGCATTGGAAGGACTTTATAGTGCAAAGTGGCAAGAGGCAAGACGATACATAGTGGACCTGATCAATAGGTACTGGGTACCGATGATCGTACAACTCAATTGATACCAAGACGTATGACTGGAGACATGAACCATCAAGTGGGAAATCTGCGCTCAGAGATTGGTCAACTCTACCTGACAAAGCTAGAATATATTTCCCGGCAAGCAAAAAGCAGCCCTCAATCGCTCTTTAGCTGCTGCAGAAAGTCATCGCATTCATGAAAGTCAGAAGAAGATGGTGTAGATCGTAAACATTCGATGACGCTGACTGGGGTCTTCGACCAATGACAACGTAGAGAATGTCAAAACCTTACTCCTCTGACCATCAGCCGCATTGTCTCCTTGCGACTTACGCCCGGCCTGCTCTTTACGCTCTCATACGATATGCGACATGTAGTTTCCCATTTTTCATGCCAAAAAGAAGGTTCAGCATTCCTCACGTCTGGCTTTGTCGATCTAGAATGGAAAATTTATCAGTAAGAACTATGTGATTCTGCATGCTACATTCGCAGCCTCGAAGACAGGCCTGTATCTCGCCACTGGAACTTGATCTATGCTTCACCCCGCAAAATTCACCTGCGACTCCTGCAGTAGGGTAGATGACGGAGAGATCAGACGAATCAGGATCACGACAAGTGAGCAATCAAGCATGAAATCTTACAATTGTGCTGCTATACCAGACTGCTGTCGACGTAATCTTATCCACACTCAAAGACAACAGACTCTAAGTTCGCCGCCAAGTGTTACTAATGTTCGCAGTCCTGCTCAAGGCGTACGTGCTTGTACCGATCTCGCTTGAGCTGTCTCGATATGTGGCGTAGCCGAATGTTTTCTTAGTGATGGTATCTACTTAATACCAATAAAGAGGAACGGACGGCACCCCTCGAAAAGACTACAATGCGTCGTTTAGTGGTTCTTCCAAAAAAGACAGCTTGCGTGATCGCAATGCAATGTACAGACAAGAGGCACATTCAGGACATTGCCTCGGGTGATTGGCGTTGCACCTCAACTGCAGGGAACATACGAATGCAGCTGAGGGAGTCAATAGGTATGTCATCTTGCGGTCGTCGCTCGAATACAGCCTCGAAAATGTTCGCAATTGCTGTTATCGCTCACGTTCGGAGTAACCAGCGCCTTGATCAATTCTGGGGCCATCTCGGTCACTGTCTTGTCTGTTTCCACCCCCCTTGCTGTAGCAGATCCGTTTGTGCCTAATTAGAGCGTTAAGGTGAAGCGAAGTGTGCAAGAGTCGTCCATGATGCTTTAGTAAATGAGATCGCTGCATAATATGCCCCGATGTCTGCCCCGGATGTCCCCAAGCTTATAGAACCGGTTTGGCTTGCCCATGGGGCGCGACCTGCTTCTTGTACTTCCTAGACATGTCGTTGAAATAGGGGTTCAGCCTTCTGATCAAAGCAAACTATTCAAAACTCGGTATGCCTTGACCGAAGGCTTCCTGTTGTTACAGACCGGATATATCTTGCTCGAGCTACTGTGGCGCTCATAGGTGGCTTGTATCGAGCGGTATCGGGACGCGTTGCCAATGAGGTTCGGCATGCTGGGCCCATGATCTGCACGGGACCGATGACGCAACCTTTGACACGTCTTCTGCCGTTGCTTCCTGCCGGCTGCCGCGCTAGGCTACTCTCTGCTTCCTCTGCTTCTAGGCCGGATCGCTTACTCGCTTGCGAGCTCGGAGACATTCATGATTAAGGATTAGTCAAAACGGTGTTATGATCCCGAAGGATCACCGATCAGGCTGCATAAGCTCTGTCCTCCAACTTCGCTTCATACAGCGCATGATACCTACGGCGGCTATCTTGCTCAACGTAATGCCCTGTCTACGAAGCTGTTGGCTAGGTACCAACAGCTACATAAAAGGAATAAGCACGAAACACTCAGTGTAGGTACCCAAGGAAGAGAGAGATCTTGCGATTTCACGCTATGCAGGCGTTGGCAAGCGTCAACCTGATCACGTGACCAAATCCATGTCAATTCGACGCAAACGGAGCTGTGCTCATCTTGTTCCCTTGTCCAGTTCATGACCTGCCACTGCCACTGCCACTGCCACGCGCTCTGGCTTCTAGAGATAAATACCCGCGCCTTGTACGGTATCCGATGTGCATATGTCCTTGGCGATCTTCGTACCAAAGCATCCAATTCCGATGATTTGTCTCGCTATTGACTACCAATGTATTCTGCTAACCAGGCATATCTGCCAGCGTGATAACAACCATCTTGATTCATAGCCGGACGCCAACTGGAATTTGAATGGCCCTAGTCAAGCACAACGGGGGTGGTGACATCCTGAACAACGCCTGTCTCCGGAACGGCTCATGGCTCTCAACGCAGGTAATGTATCCTCACGACTTCCTGGATCGCCTAAATCTTCCTCTATGCATAACAGCTACAGCTAACCACCAGGTCTGGTGCCTCGAAACGAGGCATTATGGCCGAAATAGAGAGAAACATTCAGTTCCAATCAAGTACGCACTTTAACGTTGCTCTATCGCTCCGGTAGCACACTGCTCATTGTGGCCTCCTGGTAGCGAGCTTCTCATGAAACGAACGTTCCGAAGATGACACCTGTATCAAAAGATCAGAGAAAGCAAGGATAAAGTTCGTCCATTGGCAGTGAACATGAAAGACGAACTTTGCAGATAAGATCTCCATCCCAGACACATAAGCGGCAAACTGGGTATCCTTCAGAATGAATCATCTCTACTCAGGCCAGGCTCTGGCATGTCAGTCAGACTGCCACAGCATAAGGTTCACCAATGTTCGCGTACCTCGCGCAAGTGATTCCGCGGTGGTGGACACTCTATCTCAGTATGCTTCTTATATCGGATGTTGTTGATGTGTCAATCTGCGGAAATGTGAAACGTGTTATCTGGGGTGTGCCTCTTGCTCAACATCAGAAGGTTTCTTGTGGTGCATCTCTATGTATGAGATTCTGTTTGCGGCCGATGCAGAACCTAGATATCATGAGCATCGCTTTTTCTTCTTTGTGTCGCGCTCGCGTGCACCATCGCAGTGGGGATCGCCAACAATGCAGCTCTTTCATGCGACCGGTCTCGACAGCGCGCTTTCGAACAACAAGGTTCGACACAGCGATCTTCGATCATAACGAACCGACCTAGAAGAGGACATCTTTCAGTATCACCTACCACGTAACGTGTACACCAAGTCCGTAGGTGGGATGTGTGCAAGGACACATCGACCAGTGATTTGGCGAGAGGAAGCTCGACGTTGATGAATCTTTTCGCAACTACGGAAGCCGTTTCCAGGACATGTAGGGAGTGGCCGAGCCACTGAGCAAAGAATAGGAGGACAGTTAAAGACCATGAATGCGATGGGAACAAATGGATTGAGTTGGGTAACGTTCGCTAAAATCTCAAGGACGATGCATCCCTAGAGAGGGCAAGATTATACTCTCTGCGATTGCTTATCGAAGTGCTTTCTGCACGAGTCATGTCATTGTGGCCTTTCTTCCAAAAGTGGCCTCCTTTCACCAGTTGACAGCAACTTCTGCTGATGGTTCTGATCGAAGACTTCAGTCCAGAAGCCCTCTTTCCATAGTCTGAGTATCTCAAAGCCAACCTCAATGGCAATCAGGACGATGATAGTCCACTCCAGGAACAAACCGTGCTTCTCGGATAGTCGTTCCCGCAGAACAGTTGCTATCTCGCTTGCGTAATCCATCTTCTCATTCAACAGCTTGATGCGAATGCCGACATCGAGAGCCTTGCCTACTTGATCGTAGTAGCTTTCCAAATTCAGCTCGTGTCTGCTGTCCCAGAACAGGTCGGGCAGACTGTCTGTGAGCTCGGAGTACAGGTTCAACTGCGCGCGTAGGAGAAGCAGCTCGCCGGTCTTTCGGAGGATGAAACGACGGCTGATAGAGTAGGGAAGACGAGAGCCACGGGCGAGGAGTTGGGGGATTTGGGAGGTGGAGGCAAGGTAGGTGGAGAGAGAGGTCTCGAGGATAGCGAGTTTGGTGCTGCGAGCAAAACCCGAGCTAAAGGCAATCTTGGTAAGAACGGTGTCAACTGTCTGGGTCTGTGAATGGTCCGAAGGGTCGTCTTCGAAGTGTGCTCTTGACGATGATGACAGGCGGGTACCGAGGATGATGGTTTCGCCTCTGATTGCACTATGTTCCCTCGAAGAATCCTCGATGTAGTCCAGGTCTTCGGTCTCAATGGGCTCTTTGTGTGGCTGCTCTGCGGCGGGTAGGAGAGAGCGGGTTGCCAAGTATGAGGTGAAGCCTTCGGGCAGGGCCCAGGTGACGACAGTGCCAGAGGGGAAGATGAAGACATCGCCTATTTCTGAAGAAGTCAGATCGCGGGCGGCAGGGTTGGTGGAGCGATAGATGGAGGAGATGAGGATCTGGACATGGACGACTTGTGGGTAGAGGCCCGTTGACAGAGGATCTGGCTCGTAGCCTTTGCTGCGGAGGAGGTCTACCACTTTGGCCAGGTCGAAGCGGTCGGCGACTGCATAGGCTGTGACGAGCTTGGGAGCGGGCGTTGCATGCGAGGATGGATGAGAGCGTGCTAACTGGCCATCTTTGGAGCGTTGTGCTTCGACGGCGACGCGGCGCAGAGACGTCTTTGCCGCCGCCGCGCCTCCTGCCTTGCGCTTGCGAGCCTGCAAGATCTCGGCTGCCGTGTCTGCATCGGCCTTCACACTGTTCTCCGATCTCTGGTTGGAGTTGGCCAAGAGTGCATTGCTGGAGAAGAAGTCGCGACGCCTGGGCCGCTGGAAGATGGGCGAGGCATGCAGCGGTCGTAGTCCAGGTTGCTTGCTCAAGTCGACGGTGCCCGTGCCAGCTCCTCTCCGACAACTTGCACCGATGAGACTGCCAGCGGCATTGGAGAAGGGCCGCAGTGTCACAGGTGCCATCCACCACGCACTGCACTGTTGATCGTGGTATGATTGATCGTCAAGGGCCAAACGTCGAGAGAAAAGATTATTGGCTGACTTGATCTTAGTGACCTTGCAACGTCATTGGGCTCAATGGGGTAGTCGCGCCTGCCATTCGCGAATCTGGCACGCGCACGGCACTGCCAGTGTTAGCCCGGCCAAGTTAGCTTTCAACGGGCAGGTGCACATGCCTCGACGCACTACCAGACTGGCACACCATGCATCGATAACAACAGCTCCTCTTGATTATGGCGGTGGGGGACGGTTCATCCGAGCCTGACGGAGACACAGCGTCCACTCCTGAGCTGGTCGAGCCCAGGCCTGAAGACGCCCGGCCCATCACTCCCCAACACAGCGACCATGGCAACAACTCCCACAAGGCCGACAACGACGAGGACCCCGACGAGGGAGAAGAGGACGACGAGGAAGAAGAAGACGACGAGGAGGAGGAAGAGCCCCGCCTGAAATATGCCCCCTTGACCAAGAACCTGGCCGGCGTCTATAGGAACGGCGATGCTACCAGCTCCTTCTTCGTCGCCGGCGACAAGCTGATCGTCGGCACCCACAATGGCAAGATTCACGTCTACTCCATGCCCATGCTGCACAACATCAAGAGCTATGGTGCACACACCGCCTCCGTCTCCTCCGTCTCCATATCGCCCTTCCCTCCTCCTCTGCACCTGCCCACCAAGCTCGATGCCACTCAACGCTTAGCAGCTGAGTCTGCAGATGCCACCTCGGCCACCCCACAAGCCTCACCAAGTGCGAAGAACAGCCCAAGACAAGCCTCCATCAATCGTTCGCCCTCCAACGACATCTACATTGCTACCTCTTCCATCGACGGCCACGTTTGTGTCCAGTCTCTGCTCGACCCCAAAGATGTCCAGCTAAGGAACTTCAGCAGACCCGTTCAGGCAGTCGCCCTGTCTCCAGAGTTCAAGTCTGACAAGACCTATCTTTCAGGAGGCCAAGCTGGCTCCCTGGTCTTGACCGTCGGCGGCCAGTCAGGAAAGAGCGTAAACGCCTCCACCACGGGTACTGCTGCCGCCGCTTCTGGCTGGCTCGGCTCCATTGGTTTGGGCGGCCATAGTGGCACCGACAAGGTTTTGCATAGCGGCGAAGGCATCATCAGCACAATCAAGTGGTCCTTATCCGGCAAATACGTGCTTTGGGTCAACGAGCAGGGCATCAAAATTGCCAGGTCGCATCTGAAGCTTGACAACGCCGAGACGGGTCTCGAATGGAAGCGCATCTCTCATGTCAGTCGCCCCACCAGGCCTGGCTGGGAAGATCTCGCCGCCGTACAGAAAGCAAGAGCAGAGTGGGTCGATCGCTCCAGTCTCGACTCCGACCAAGACCCTGCCTTACAGCGTGAACCGTCTAATGGCGGCATCAAAGCCTCGGATGCAGCAGGCATTGAAGAAGTCGTCGTCGGCTGGGGCGATGTTACTTGGATCATCAGAGTCCATCCAGGCGACGGCGGCTCCATGGCTAAGGCCGCCGCTCCCGCTGGCCGTGCCGAAGTCATCTCCGTCATCAGGCACCCTGACTGCATGATTGCTGGTGTTTCACTCTACACCCCTACCCTGATGCTCATCTTGGCCTACATGGAGAAGAAGTCAGCCAGCTCAAAGCAGTCGAATGACAGCACTCCGAGGAGCCGGTCGAAGCGCCACAACGCGTTGAAGCCCGAATTGAGGTTGATTGACATCAACTCTCACGAAGAGATTGAAACAGATTCTCTCCCTGTCAGCAGATTCGAAAGCTTGGCCTCCTCGGACTATCATCTCGGCGTACTCTATCCCATAAAGATCCCCGCCCAACTCGCCCAAAAAGGCTATCTCGGTCACGTGGGAACCGGCATGGCCGCTGTGGGCTCTGGCCTTGTCACCGGAACAGAGGTTGTCGCACAAGGCATGTGGGATGCCACCATGTACGGCCCAAGGATGTTGGGTGCCAACCGCCTCTTCACTTCGGACACTGGCAGTATTCGAAATGGCAAGCCTGGTGCTGACCGGTCTCCTGGTCCTGCAGCGAAAACCAGCAACTACTTGACTGGCTGGATACCCGGAATGGGTTCTAGCATTTTCGGCCACGAGAATGAAGACCTGAAGGCCGTCGCTACCACACAAGGCATGAAGATCTTCTTGATGAGTCCGTACGACTGCATCGTAGCTGTCAAGAGGAACCTGACCGACCGCATACAGTGGCTCGAGCAGCAAGAGCAATATCAGAAGGCATGGGAACTACTGGACGAGCACCCTGAAGCCGCAGGCTCCAACAGCGAGCCATCTGAAGCTTCAATTCCCCCAACTCCCTCCAAGACGAGCTCAGTGGCACAGTCAACTTCAGACAGTGTAGCAAGTCTCTCGAGACAGGCACAAAAACCAACATTAGCAGAATTCTTCGCGGACTCGGCCTCCATGGTTGGTTCGACACAAGCCGTCGAGAAGGACAGATATTCCACAGCTGAGAAGGAAAAGAGAAGAATAGGTGAATTATGGCTGCAGCAACTCACAAAAGCCGCCAACTGGACCGAGGCTGGAGAGGTCGCAAGCAAAGTCCTCAATACCACAACTCGTTGGGAACACTGGGCCTGGATGTTCATTCGGAATAAGAAGTTCGACGAGATCAGCCCCTACATTCCAGCAATGGAGCTCACCCCACCACTATCCCCATCGATTTTCGAGGTTGTCCTTGGTCATTATGTTTTGACGGACAGGAAAAGATTCCAAGAGTTGGTTGATGTATGGCCATCAGACCTGTTCGAGATAAGCAGCATCACTAGCGCTATCCTAGAGCAGTTATCATCAGGCGACGTCCAAAAGGACTCTGATGATTGGCGAAGACTTCAAGAATGCTTGGCCAAGTTATACCTGGCAGAAGGCCATTATAGGGAAGCACTGAGATGCTATGTCCGACTACAGGATGCTGAGACTGCTTTATCTCTCGTGAAAGATCATCATCTCGTCGAAGCTATTGGTGACGATATCCCTGGATTTGTACTGCTGAGAATAGGAAGGCAGCAGATCAAGACCTCCTCACGTGACGACCTCGAGGAAGCAGCGTCGGAACCTATCAAGCTCCTTGTGGATGAAGCTAGCCTTGGTGTTGTCGACCCTGACGAAGTTGTAGAGCAGCTGAACAAGCCGGATTTGAGAATCTTCCTCTTCTTCTACTTCAAGCACCTTTGGCAAGGTACAGGTCACGGTACTGCAAAGACTACGAACAGACAACGACACCGCTTTAGTACTGCTAAATTGGAAGCCGACGAAGGAAAATTACTGGTTGACAGGTATCCAGAGCTGGCAGTGGAGTTGTTCGCCGAATACGACCGAGACCTGCTCATGGAGTTCTTGCAGACTTCAACCCTCTACGACTTCTCGACCGCTCTAAGAGTTTGCGAAAACCGCAGGTACATTGAAGAAGAAGTCTATCTACTAAGTAAGACAGGGTCGCTGAAGAAGGCACTCTTCCTCATCATTGATGAGCTACAAGACGTGAGCAAAGCTATATCATTTGCCAAGGAGCAAAACGACCGAGGACTATGGGATGACTTACTGGACTATTCCATGTCGAGACCGAGGTTCATAGCTGGCCTATTGGCGCAGGTGGGGACGGCTGTCGACCCCATCACATTGGTAAAAAGGATACCATCAGGGATCGAGATCGAAGGTCTCAAGGACGGGCTGAAGAAGATGCTTAGGGAGTACGACTTACAAGACAGTATCTCCTCTGGTGCCTCGAAAATTTTGAGTAGCGAAGTCGCTATCAATATGGAAATATTACGGCGTGGCCGACGGAGAGGCATCAAGTTCGATATCCCACCAGCACCACGCAAGGCCGTCAGAGACGACTCACAACTCGACACTACGATCATGCCAGCAAATGCCGAACCGGGGCCAAAACCAGGTCACTGCGCGAGGTGCGACAAAGCTTTCATTGGTGAGGACTCAGAGATGCTTGTTGGTTTTGCCTGTGGACACGTCTACCACACCGAGTGTCTCTTCAAGGACGAAAACAAGGCTCCACTGCCGAGAACGGAACAAGAGGAGGACGATGACTTGGGTTACGGCTACACGCGGAGCATCGCCACTAAAGTCACAAATGCGAGACTGCTCCGCGACCGCATAAAGCTTGCAGGTGGTTGCAAGGTATGCAGGGATAGACAGGCACAGATTGATGTTGTCTTACAATAACAAGTGCCTTCAGCCTGCAAGGCAGACGCATGAATTGAGCGCTCTGACTTCTAGATACCCCCCATAATGTGTAATCCAGCTTCAGCTGGACTGCGGCCGAACAGTGCCAGCCCCATTGAAAAAGGCTTTCCTTCGGTGGCGTCCACCACTACTCCCATGTACTAGGACTCAAGAACTGACGGTCCTCCAACGCTGTTATACCCCCTGCCTACATCGTCATCCCATCCCCTACCTGGGCGTCTCGGGGACTCCCAGTAGGCAAACAAGCACGCACCGACCTCGCATGTCCTCTGCACAACTGCGTCCACAAGGCTGAATAACCCATAAAGAAGACGGCCAAGGAGTTCCCAGGCGTGCTGCAATGTGTTTGGCCGATCATGTAAGCCTTAGGCAATGAATGCATCGAGCTCGGAGAAGAGCTGGTCCCAATCAGGCAGCGAGTTGATGTCACCTTGATCAAGAACGTCCTTCCATGCCCGGTCAATATCAAGGGTAGGCGGCTGAGCTGCATTGTCCATACTCGGGTCTTGTAATGCCGGAGCAACTTGCTGCTGTGACATCGTAGACGACCATGCTGGCATCGCCGGCCCTGAGTTTTGAGTCTTCTGAGTGGTCTCGGCAGTCTTCCTCGAATCATCGCCCAGGCCGACTTGGTGCTTCTTGAGAGCCTCCATGAGGGAGTCGAGAAACTTCTGCACGGAGATGGAATAGTCCTTTGCTTCTTCCAGCATCGTGATGGCGTTGGCGACTTCCTTGCTGCGTAGGTCATCCTTGTTGTCCATGCGGTTGAAGCATAGATCCATGACCAGGACGACGGTAGCCAGAAACATGTGGTGTAACAAGCCAACGAGCTTGACCTTCTCCGGAATATAGTGGGTTGGGTCGTGGCGAATGGCCTTGTTGATCTTGATGACTTCCATTGCAGACGTGAGGCAGATGTTGGCTGATTCCGTGTACTTTGTTTTGGGGCTTTCACGCACGAGGAACGGCTGATGGAGTTTACAGCGGTTACTATGCGCTCCGATGTTGATGATGTAGCGCTGCATGGCGAAGTAGGGGAAACGTTCCAGTATGTATTGGCTCTTCTGTAGACTCTCGCTGTCGAGTTTCAAGAAGACGGGCAGATCTTCTAGGAAATGCTGTATTCGCTTGTCGAGTACCATGATTTGACTATAATCGTGTTCACTGACATCTGAGATCCCGAACCGTAACGTGTCGACAATGTTGCGGCTGATCTCGCCCATTCGTACTCGCTGCAGAGGGTATGACATTGGCGTCGGTTGTGTAAGAGGCAGATCCTCCGTAGTGTTCCCAAGCTCAAGGATCTCATCCGGAATGTTTCGAGGAAGACGGACTCTCATTTGCTGTGGATGAGCCGTGTATGTCCCTTCCTGTGCACTGCCTGCGAGACTGACCATCCAATCCGTCGCCACGAGATGCCACCAGATTCTTCGCTTCATTTCCAGCTCTATTATCGTGTCAATGGTGGGCGATGCAGCCCTTCTCCTTGTTGCCTCCGGACAGTCAATTCTGTGCATCGAGAGTTCCTTCGCAGAATGCAGGGCTTGGCCCAGCACAGCCCGCGCTCTCGATGTAAATCCCTCTAGGTTGTAGTCTAGAAATAGCAGAATGATGCAACTCTGGACAACTTCAAGTGAAGGCTGCAGCACTCGACGCGAATGATCTAGTAAGTCCAGCGCTGAGCGAAACCATGATTGGAAAACGTTCTCTTTGTCGTCTAACACACCTACTGGTAAAGAACTGGGTTCGCTCCATCTTGTGTAGCACATGACAGTAGCAAAGACAACTAACAGCAACGTTCCATGGTCTGTGTCGACCGCTTGGCTTCGTGAGAGCTTTGAGTAAAAATTGTCAAGGATCTTGCGAAGAGTAGGCAGATGGACGATGTGGTGAAAATGGCTGACATACTTAGCATACCCATCGTAGAGGGTGAGAGCGTCGCCGTAGGTTGGCAGCAGAATTCGTCTCTTACGTTGGGGTAGAACCGGAGGGTTCAGCTCGTGCTTGCTGATGAGCTCCAGAGGTATAGTCTCGAAAACAAAAGAGCTAGACATAGCTGGAAACAGACTGGGCTGTTGTGTACCAATCTGGTTCAGAGTCTGTGACTCAATTTGATGCGACTCCTCAGCCGGTGTCAACAATGTCGGACCAGAGAACTCAGAGTCCGGCTTTCGAGGACTCAAAGTGTCCGGAGTTGCGGGCAAATGCTGGTTCAAGCTCATAATCATGTCTTCAAGTCTTTGGAGTCGTGACAGGATTGCCGCATTGGTGGGCTCGGCATCGTGTTGGATACGGGCACTGGTAGTGGCTTGATTTGTGTCATATTCGCATTGCGCACTCCTTGCAATGCAGTTTGAGCATGGGTTCTGACGGTTACACTTGAGCTTCTTCAGACGGCAAAGGCGACACGAGACGGGATCTTGTCGTCTTCGCACGACACGCTCTTGCTTCGGAGAGTCCATTCTGGAGCAAGCCGACGGCGCAGAAGGTCATATTGAGGTGGCAGCAGAGTCCACTCGGTTCAAGAGCCAGGTTTTATGAGGCGCAGATGCTTCTTGTGAGTAAAGCGTTCACCTAGAGCAATGCAAGCAGGCACGGTCCTCGGACCTGCCCGGACTATCCGAGAGTTGTAAGCTCGATCGGGGATAGCTCGGAATACTGAATCCGCGAACTCAAAACCAAAGTGTCAAGGTCATAGACGAGACAAGTCATGCATGCGACGAGAATCATGCACTTCTCATCTGTGTTGAGCCATCTGTGACACGTACTGCTCAAACATCGCTTACCTGATGGCATTTGTGCCAACCGCTTGACTGGCAACAGGTAGATTGCGTAAGCTGTTTGTCGTTGATGACTTTCCTACTGCTCGGGATCTGTGCTTTACTGCCGGTTGCGGCGTCCACTCGTACATACATCCTACAAACTCCAAAAGAAGCTGCTGAAACTATAAGAAGGTAAGCTATCAAGCGTGCGTTACCAAGTAAGCTTTAGCGCCACGGCGCGTCCTTACGATGACAAATTGGATCTTGGGTGAGAAGTTCAACGAGACCTACCCGCATCTCAGCGGCGTGAAAGCGCTGTGGGAGACCAAATGGAAGTTTCCCGTAAGCTAGTGCTAGAAGATGTCTGAGTATGAACCGTTGACCAGAATACAGTGCTCCAAGAGCGTGTACCCATTTCACCATGGCAAATATGAGGACTTCGAGCCAATCTTCCAGCAATTGATCGAGGATAATGTGAACGATGCATACACAGACACATATACTCAATACTTTCTGCAAACAGCTCGTCGCCTGGTGGATGAGGCAATGTCGGTGCAAGGCTCGGATAGGAAGAAAGCCATTGAGCTCTACGAGAGAGCAGCCTGCGTCTTCCGGATCTCGAGATTCCCCTCGGTAGACGGCGATGAAACTGGCTTCAAGAGAGGTATTTTCCACGAACAATGTCAGGTGTACCTCAGAGGTGCTTCTTTATGGGGCACGCCTTTAAAAGAAGTTGTCATACCGCACACAGCTGGAGATGGACAAGATGGCAAAGAGATACCGCTCTTTGTACGAGTACCTAACGGAGCGAGCGCCGTAGCCAAGTGTCCTGTCGTTCTTCTGCTCACGGGATTAGATGGGCACAGGCCTGATAACACGGGTCGAACAGACGAATTCCTGAGCCGTGGCTGGGCATCTGTGATTGCTGAGATCCCAGGCACTGCTGATTGCCCTGCTGAGCGACGAGATCCGAAGTCGCCTGATCGCCTGTGGACATCTGTTCTTGACTGGATCCGAAGCCAGTCAGCTTTCGATACGTCACACATCGTTGTTTGGGGTCTATCTGCAGGAGGCTATTATGCTATCCGGCTCGCTCACACACATCACGATCAGCTAATCGGAGCAATTGGCCAGGGTGCGGGATCGCATCACTTCCTCGGGCGCGAATGGCTCAGTCGTGTTGACTACCATGAATATCCATTCACACTATCTCATGCATATGTCAAGAAGTACGGTTACAAGGACTGGGAAGAGCTGCTTGACAAAGCCCAAAATGATTTCAGTCTCCTCGACAGTGGTTTGTTGAACGGCCCCTCGTGTCGATTGTTGCTTGTGAATGGTACTTGGGATGGACTCATGCCGATCGAAGATAGCATGCTATTGATGAACTATGGCAAGCCAAAGGAAGGCAGATTTTATGAGAAAATGCTCCATATGGGATACCCACCGGCCAACGAGTGCGTCTATCCTTGGATGGAGAGTGTGATGGCAAGCAAGTAATCGGGTCGTCGTCTGGAAGAGACTGGATAACCTTGAGGCATTCAAGGCGAGGATGATGCTTTGACAGCTTGAAAAGACAGTATCTACGTGCCAAGGACTCCCTGAATACTCTCCGGTTCCAGATGTGTCTCTATTTTGCTCTCTTACTCATACGTACCTGGCCAGAATGCTGAGCCGAGATTCGCTCGAGACCCGGATAGTGTTTCTGATCGGTCAGGCAAGTCTCAGTCTCGTACGTACAGTAGCCTTTGTTGGTACGGGGAACAAACCATACTGTGACCGAAAGGAGGATGTGTTGCCGAAGTAAGCGCCTATGGGCACCCTCTTTGGCTGTCCTTGTACCTTTCCTGACCGTGCTCACTTGTGCCCTACAAAGCTACAAGTGTCAATGAATACGAGCAAAGATGTCGTCACTGGTAGCAGCGCTGTGCTGCGCTGCGAAGACGACTAAGCGGCTACTTCAGACCTAGCGTTGTCCTAATCTAAAATGGTGTCGGTAAAACGAACTCAGTACACGGTCACGCCCGCTTGGAACTCCCTCCCCTTCTAGCATATCGCGTATCTGGGGACAAAAAGCCTAGAGGTGCCCACTTGCTGCGCAGCACAGTAACGCAGCAGGGACACCTTCTACTGGAGACACCTTCTACTGCGCAGTATTTCGCTTCACAGTTACGTACTGTCCCGCTGTCCAGCGTTGACTAGTAGTCAAAATAGACCTTCAAGGCTGCAAGGTATGATACACGGACACACGAAAAGTGATAGAAGCCGCTTGATGAGACTTGCCAAGGGTTTTCGCGACCCTGCGCAATTATAGCTCTGTCTAATCGTTCGAGATCACGCAGAGGGAGGGGGAAGTTGCATGTAACCAAAAAAACGCCTGACCTTTTTGAAACCACTTCCATTATTACTGAGTTTTACTCAAACTCAATCGTAGCAGCGAAGACTCCACTCCGGTTCGGCAAAGTTTCTGGCTGCAAGGCTGCGCTGATACGCAAGATCAGGATCGTTGGTCGTAAGACATGCAGAGCACGAAGCGGCAATTCCGGACAAGTTTATGCGAGACTGGAAATTCTCATCGGAACAATGGCTGTTTCGCTGAAATTGAGGTGTTCCTATGAGCACGAATGAGCATGTGGTCACTATGTACCGCCAATCAGGTAGAGACCAAGATTAGTCCGGCCAGTTAGCGGTAAACGTTGAAAGCAAGATGGCACGTTTATGTTACAGCCCGCACACTCTTGAGCACCGCAGAATCTTGTCACAGATCCGTACGATCTGTAAGTAGCCCATCCTGCGAAGCTACATGCCTTCTCGACGTGCTTGCTTGCAGCTGGGTGTGTAGATGGCGACCACCTAGGTCAAAACACGAGAACTACAGGTCACGACCGCAGGTAAACAAAGAACTGCGAAAGAGCCCGAGACTCCCTAGAGCCATGACGAGGATGCTTTCCAAAACAGTCATTCACGCGATCCAGTGTTTCGCACCTTGTCGTTCACGACCAAGGCCTATGGTAGGTACCTAGCATAGGAGGTAGCACGGAAGCAGATATCCGTCTTAAGGCTCTGTCCGAGGCACGGTACTCGTACGTTTGAAACTCAATCTCGAACTTTGATAACAGGCTTTACTACTCCACGATCTTCAAGTTAGTGGTCGCTTTGTCTACGTTCGCTATAGTGTGACATGGTGACAGCTGGCCTAAGTCTGTCCGTTTTTCATGTGATTGGTATCGATATGGTCGCACGAGTGTCCAACCGAACAACATGCAGTATGTCGAAAGTAACGATCTGCGACGAAGGCTGTAGTTGTTGAGGACGACAAAATGTGGTCGGGTGGAGTACGAGCACGTTCAAAGTCTGCGAGCACAAATTGAGGCTCCACCCTCTTACTGTTCCAGGCCTGCATGCCAAATAATGGGCTGAGAGAATTGGCCTCTTTGGTACACGCGTTGCAATACTGGACGGTGAATGAAAGGCACCAAGGACATGCTTCCAGCTCTCAAGACTGTGATGCTTCGAACGTGTGGGGCATGTGTAATTCTCTAGAACTTTGAGCTACGACATAGGCAGGACATGGACTTCTCTACTTGTCGCTGATAGCTTGATACCCAAAGGAGCTGGGACATTGTTGTGCCTGCGGTGTTCGTGATAACAGCTTTGGAATGGACGTGCAACACCTCGGGCCCTAACTTCTTTGCGCCCATGTACGGGATAGACCATTCACAGACAACTCCAGGGCAGCGCGCATTGTTCCTCGCTGGCGGAGATGGCCAGGGGAAGGACTCTTCCAATGGGCTGATCGTTGCACAGTTGTTCTCTGGTTGAGGCCTCACGCTCTTAGCCTCGACCCTACAGGCCGCTAGTAATCTTGTATCCTGCTCAATGCTCGTCTTTGGTCCTATGCACGGACAGCAAAGTGGACTGGTTAGCTGTCGTAGCACGTCTGAACTCAAGCTTCTCTTGTGAGCAGATTTCGCCATTCGTCCCCGGTCTGATGCTGCTGCGCGACCATCTTGCTCGCACCGTGCTCTAGACTGAGCATGTTACTATGGGTCATACCCTGGATGCATATAAAGGGTTGGGCTTGTTGCCTCGACTTTCTCAGCTGCATCGACATCAGATTGACCATCAATACAAGGTTACCATCTGTACAAGTACTTTCAAAGCACGTTCTGTACTTAGCAGTTAACTTCTCACACAGCGTCTTGTGTCAACATTTACGTTCTCAGAATGTCGCCCATCCACAACCTGGACAAGGGCAAAGAGCGTATACCATATGGACGTGATGATATCCGACGCAGCTTCGGCTCTGAGACAACTCGAAACATTTGGAGCTTTGACGCACCACGAATCGAAGCCAACAACAAGGCCATGACTGAACAATCCGTGATCAGGCGCGAACAGCTGGCCAGCACTCAATCCGAGATGGCCTTGCAGCAGCAGGTGATCGAATGCAAGGCTGAGGAGAACAAGCGCCTCAAGAAGGACTTGGACATGATCAGAGTCGAGGCGTACGAAGCCAGAGTCGAAGCATACGAAGCAAAGCAACTGCTTCATGCTACAGAGGGCAACTTTTGCGATCTGTTGCAGGAAACCGAGGAGCTGCGTCTCAAGAACGAGCAGTTGCGAGATCAAAACGAGCAGCTGCTAGCTCATCTACAGGGATGGATGAAGATGGCCAATGCATACCTCAGGCCCAGTAAGCTGGTTGACCAGGCCAAAACCGTTTGATGGTGAGTAGCTTGCCTTGAATCCTGCCATTGGTCTCTAACATCAGGGTTAGCTGCAATTTAGCGAGCGGTTAGCTGCATTTGAGCAAGCGAAGCGACAATCTTGGAGCAAGTGTCGAACACATCAGATGGCCATGCGTGTTCGTTGGCATGACGAAGTATCTTTGCAGGAAAGGACAGTCTTTGCCATGCAAGCTGTAGGCGGGGCGCATAAGAGAGTTGAGCAGATTAAAGGAGAAACGTCCTGGTACCTGCACGTGATCAATGACGTGTATATGAATTAGCTCTATCAATTTTGCTTAGCTTATAGTTTGTAGCCAAAGCGCTTATACTATGTTCACCACTATTTTACACCATTATGTCCTAAGAGACCCCGAAGACCGCACTGATCCATGCATGGACTGTTTCATACTGCCAAAACACGCTGTTGTATGCCGTCGTGACTTAGAAGCACTCCTCCTCTTCTTTCTCCTCATCTTGCTCTCGCTGAAGTTTGTAGATGTCTCGCAGTCTCTGCGCCTGAGACGCCGATCGAGGGTGGAAGAGAAGAGGTGCATCCTCTGCGAGGATCGGTATTACGTTGGCGGTTGAGTTTTCGATGCTGATCTTTGCCTTCTCGCCTGTCGTGGGGTCAATGGCAATGTCGATGCTGAAAGCGTATGACACTGCGGCGCAGACGATCAACATCTGCGTGGCTGCATACTCCATGCCGATGCAGACCCGGCGACCCCATCCGAAGACGGTGTGGCCCTGGATTTTGGGAAATTCGGTCAGAGGCTCTCTGTATTGAGGTGAGGCTGGATCGAGGTAGCGGGAGGGGTTGAATGTATTGGCGTCCTCATAGAAATCATCGGACCGACACATAGACCTGACATGTATTAGCGAACAGGGAAAGTAAGGAGAGTGTAGCCCGAGCTTACCAATCACAAGCGAGGACATTGCTGTTCTTGCTGAGGTGGAATCCATTGTACTGCATGTCAGCCTCAAGCCTGTGAGGGATACCAGTTGGTAGAGGGGAAGCATATCGGATGGACTCGAGGATCGTAGCTCGCAGAACTGGAAGCTTAGGACTGTCGTCATAGTCGGCCATGCGTCCCTGTAGAGCCTCGTCAAGTTCTGCCTGAACAACTTTCTGCCATTCTGGATGTTCTGCCATGGCAACGAGCCATCTCTGTAGAGGTGCTATCAGTGTGAGGATGGAGACCGTGGCCATCATAGCTAAACCGTGGAGAGCCTCGTGCTCCGTGAGACCTGTCTTCTCACGATGGTCGAAGTAATACTTGACGTATGATGGTCGGAGAGTACCGTTCTCATAAGCGACCTTGGCTTTGTCGAAACTACCATACCACACTCGGTCTTCTAGATCGAGCCTCATCGCCTCATTGTGCTTGTCGGCGCTCAGAAAAGTTGGGAGATGACGAAGAAAGGGGAGGATGTTTGTAATTCGACCACCTGGAGACAGGTTTTGCATGAAGTTGTGTGCTGATCGAGAGATAGCTGCCCGTGGTGCTGGCGTGCCAAAAGCCATTCGACATGAGAGACGTCCACATAGCTGGTCGAGAAGCATGAATGGGCCGTCGTGCTTCTGTAATAGCTGATGAGCAAATCTAACAGCCTCCGGGAGCATACGACCGTGGTAATTGTTCTGATGAGTCCAAGTGTTGATCAAGACACCGAACCTTCGCTGCTTGACCAGCTGATCATTGTTGCCCAGAAAGGGAAGATATCTGCCCGAGTCCTTAGAACCGTTCACCAAAGCTAGCGGTGGTCTGTCGGAGACAATTCTGGCGTTTTGTGAGAGAATCTCCTTTGCTATTTGTGGGTCGGAAATGATGATGAGGTTTTGACCGAAAAGTTTGACCTCGTACAGAGAGCCATACCGCTCTGACCAGGCTTTGAAAGTCTTGTAAATGTTGGCCGCTTCAACAGCCCAAACAGGGCCGGCCCATGGCAACCCTGTGAAGGGTTAGTACGACGATCTTGGTACAGGCAGGGTGGGATGTCGACATACCACCAGGTGTTGGAAGTGCCTTGCCCGCTTTGCGTGATCCAAAGAAGAGCCTGGCAACGAAAGCAAGAACCACGGAAGCGATCGATGCGAGCTGGAGGCTGTGTAAAGTCAACAGCTCAACCGGTACGACTGGTACGTTGAATTCGAAAGCAGAAGACATGTTGATGAGATGTCAGAGAAAGACCGGGACAAGGAAGGAAGCAAGTCCTTGGGAGATATAAAGATGAATCTCAACAGCTAACTGGTGTCTCTCGGCGCTCGGCCATCATATATAAGACAAACTGGTTGTGGGCATGTTGCCGTGTAAAGGAGGAACCCACAGGACGGCATCTCCTAGCAAGAGACACTTTCGGACACCTTAGTCACCTCAGCGGGCCGAAGCCCCCAATAGTTACTCAAAGCAACTTCCGGGAACGGATGTACACCTGGTTCCAGCTTTGCCTATGAAGCTTAGTACTAGCCGCCTGAGAACGCACGTCGGTATGTGGTGCTGTTGGCTCAGTCACAGAGCTCCGGCGAACATGGCCGTTCGTGTACAAGTAATGCCCAAGCATCAAGCAGATAAGCTTGGCGAACGCCAAGGAGCTTCTGGATTGTGACTTCCTTGAGGTGTGAATGTGGATACAGCATAGACTATCGTGGGGAATTGAGTTGCGAACAAACCGGGACCTTGCTTGTTGCTCGCATTGACTCAGACCGTCCAGCACAATGTGCACGCATGATCATTGGGAGTGGGCTGTTGATGTGTTCGGAGACGAGCCCTGTTCCTTGCATTTCTAAAAGGATGTTGTTCTGTAGCCATCCACAGATCGACAACATCCGAAAAGCCTGTTAGTCCTTCCTCAGCTTGCTGCGAAGAAACAGCCCCATTGGCTAGATCCTGCGACAGCCTTGCATGAAATGAGATAGGCGAGATAGTCGAGATCGATCGTGTCACCAAACACGCCATCATGCGATTCGGACCGTGATGGTCCTGGAGGACGCGAACTGAACTGCCTACCACACGGTCAACATAGGTCAAAGCGTCGTTATTGCGAGTCATGTCTTGGCACAATCTGCACAAGTCTTCAAAGACGGATAAGTAGAATTGCCAGCTTTGATCACCAGAAGCTCATGCTTGCTTAGGTCAGAGTTTGAAGTTGGAAAAGACCCGAGAGGTTCCAGGGTGGAAAGTGTGGTGGAGCGGCTTCACTCGGAGGATAGATGACGCCTTAAGCCTCGGCTGGCTCTATCCGATCCTTGTCGCGCATGGTCACACACCGGACTGGCGAGGACTTTTGATGGCTTTGAACAAATGAAGTACCGCACATGAGGCTAGCGGCCCATAGCGATTTGACCATATGTAGAGCTCACTACGTTGTGAGAGTACTACCTCCTACGTACGGTGACGCGGCTCAAGCGTTGAAACAGTTAAACATCCGACGTCTGTCGGGTGAATTTCCGCCACGTTATGTGACGAGTAGCTGTTGAGTCGCCATGCCTCCATGACACCTTGCGCATGTGTGCTAAAATCTCTGGTATAAGGGAACCAAATGCTTTGATCAAGGTGGGACAGCCAAGGTGAGACACGGGCTGTGTGGCTTGACAGCCCCTGAACCTCCACCCCAGGAGTTCTATCATGGTCTCAAAGCATTTGGACACTAGATCCGGCCATATGAACAGTCAGTTCCAGCTGCAATTCTAGTCTCGCTCCTCTTAGCGCCACGTTCTGCAAAGTCGTGTTTGAGTGTTGTTACGGAGTGCTGGCGAATCTGCTATGTATCCAAGCACGTTAGCGTTCGCCGCCGCACGTGGCTGTCGAAACCACAGACATCACACGTGCAACACCGGCGTCAAGAGGTCACAGGCTTTGTCGTTGACTTCTTTGCATGCTCAAAAAGCGCGATGCCTCTTGACGCGTTGACCGCCAAGTGTCAGATCATGGTCAAGTCACCAATGACAGACAGGCTTCGTGATAATATCATATTGGCGATCTCTCCCTGGCTCTAACACTGGAACAGCTTTGCTGACTGTCGCATACAAACAAATACGTATCGTGATATCCTCCAACGATGGTATCCACCACGGCGTAAGCGATCGGCACATGGTCCTACTCAGGTAATTGATTGCACAATCGACCGAACGGCTCACAGGAAAAGATTATGAATTGACAGAAGCATTGAAGTTGCAGTAGTTGGTGAACAAAATGGCCATTACGCTCTATCCTTGCTTGTTTATACTAATAGGCATATCGACGAACGGACGTTCGCATCCATGCAAGCCCATTACTGACACCTGGCCAACCTACGCCGTACCGAGTCCAACTCGCGTATGTGTGTTCCAGACTAGCACTACTTATGTGGCCTTGGCAAGACCAACAGCATCATTGCCCAGGTCATAGACAGAGTACCATCGCCTGAGGAAAGCATCGCCAAGGATGAATAGCGGGCCGATGTTGCCACCCAGGTCAATACCCTGGAAGCTAGAGATGCAGCTACCCTGCACCTCGAGGATGTAGTCGTAGGCGGAGATAGTGAAGTTGTAGCCGGAGAGGGTGAAAGTCATGTCTGGGAGGCTGTCACGCTTGTCGCACTCCACAGTGTATTGGCCGTTGAAGCCCTTCTTAGCACCAATTTGCTTGTTGAGAAGCTCGGCGTAGTCGGTAGGCATGGCGATAAGGGATGTGCCGGTGTCGAGGATAGCACCGGTGTTGTCCATGTCAGCAGTCTCGTCACCGAAGGTGATTGAGTCAAGGTTGACCTCCCAGTATGCCTTTCTGCGGAGTGGGAGCTTGATCATCTTGCCCTCGTAGGCGTTCTTGTCGATACCACCGAAAGAAGCGACTGAGTCGGTACCCTTGGATGTGTCGCCGAGGTAGAAGGCAAAGACTGGCTCATCGAGCAGACCTTGGTCGATCATGTTGTAAAAT
>Ga0066648_10000303_pt1 | contig 34988 bp, 38 predicted proteins | sample CryGeyCG12114_NA_FD_59537 | JGI IMG/M metagenome (GOLD analysis project Ga0066648, IMG submission 59537) | Groundwater microbial communities from aquifer - Crystal Geyser CG19_WC_8/21/14_NA | ecosystem: Environmental > Aquatic > Deep subsurface > Groundwater | place: USA: Utah: Grand County... | reverse complement strand
CCCCCGCCGGGTCGTAGGACCTTCTACAAATGTTCCCTCTTCATGTACACCCGTATAGGGACAGTGATCTGACTACTATTCCTAAAGTCTAGCCCCAGCATCTCTTCATCAAATCGATTGTCCCGCGCCGCATGAGAGCCTTTCACGTCCAACATATCGCATCCTGCGCTATGACCATTTTCAAGATCTTTACGATTGGGACGGTTCCCATATATGTCTCTTGAGCCAAACATGTCTTTTGAGCCTACTCGGGATAGCCGACCGGAGCTACTGTTGCGGTACTTCACACCCGAATTCCTGGAAGTCGGGTCGTTGGAGACGCGCTTGTACAACGGCCGTAGCACAGGCAAGCCGATACAGATCATTGTCACCGCAATTTCAGCAGCGGACCAGACAATGAGGGGGACAGTATCCTCTGCGTGGGGAATATTTGTCAGTTTAGGATGCTTGAAAGAGCCATATACAGCTGGGATACGCTGTCAAGAGGCTCGGACGGTGGGAAGGACTTACTGGTATAATTTGAACTGGATAGCCCCATCAGCTCGGTCGATCGAACAATTCCACATAAACCAGCACTGACCAGCCAATTAGCACGAGAGGGGGTTGTGTTTGGGAGTCGTGGGCTTACAGGATACCCAAACTCATGCTGAACGCGAGAATCCATTTCTCCTTCTGCCTCATGCTGAGGGCCCAGATGAAGACCCAAGGGAATCCAGCAAAGAAGAAATCGACGGCAGCACACCAGACTAGTTTCAAAGTGTCAGCAATTACAGCTCTCATATCCAGCAGAGTATTTCCGAGCGTCTATCTCGAAGTCACATACCTCCAAGCAGGATCCCAAAAGATGTGATGTCGATGCTGCAGCTTCCACCAACCCTCTTATCCCAAATAAACTCTGTAGGCTTACACTGGACCCAGAGTATGATTGCAGTCAGGATTGAGACGGCCGCCAATGATACTATCGCAGCCCAGATGCAGACCTTGTGCCACGTTTTCACGACAATGCGAGTCAGGAACACTCCGAGAGATATCTTCGCGACCGCCATGCCAAGAACACCAAATGTCTGGCCAATCAACTCAAACTTGATCGCTGGAGCGACGTCCTCGGGGTCGAGGTCAAAGATATTTTGACCGAACCCATATTCCGCAGAGACATGGATGAAGATTGTGAAGTTGAGGAGAAGAACCTGAGAACACTATCAGTCGCCGAAGACACTACTGAAAATGCGGTTGTCGTGTTAGGCTTCAATGTTCCAGGCGGGACAACGTACCCAAGCAAACCAGAATATATGGTCGTCTGGGCCAAGACTCTGTATCATGAAGATCCTGACATACAAACGAAGAAGGACCATGATCAGAGACAACGTTGTCATCACCCACATGATGGCTACTGCCGTAGCTGCATCATCGCTCACAGCCATGCTGAATTCGCCGTCGCTGCTGCTACGGGAGACCGTCGTTGAAAGGATTGTATCTGCTTCCTGGACCAAACTATATGGAGGACACAAAGGGCGCTCAACGATTGACAGATGCGCGACGTCCTCGTGCTAAGATGGTCATGACGGTAGTCGCCGGAGGTATCATGATTCAAGATACAAGTTGACAGCTTTCATGATCGACAAGATTTTCGCTGACTCGTCGTTTTTACTCCCTCATATCTGCCACCACGACGTGAACTTTGCTCTGATGCCCTTTGGCCAATGGCACAGCATTAATTCCATGACTTAGCACATAAAAGTACTCGTGACCGGTACTTCATTGGCTATAACTCGAGGTTGTCGAGGGGTTAGGCAAAAGGAAAGAACGTATCTGCGCGTGTGGACACTATATACGCACGCTGTGGGTAACGTAGCAGAGAGTATTTGTATGTAAAGCCTCATCGCACGCTCTAGCGCTGGCACCAGAATAAAATCTAGGTCGTGACGGTACTCCACGATGTCGGTGATCGTTGATGGTAAAAAGAGGCTGTAAGAACCGTTTTGAGTAGGACGTGCTCCGCTATAGTACATCGTTCATGCACTGTGAACAAACGAGAATCTTCGGTAATCTTGGTGAGATGATCTGGAAGCGCTAACGCGGAAGACAGCTTGCCGATTGGTAGATCGGACCCAGCCCCCCTGCATGTGTTGTCCTGTGGACCTGCAACAGAGCACCGAGGTTACTAATCAAGCGTAGCGCGCGATTGACTGCTGTTGGACAATTGCGACCTGATCATTACCTATGCCTACCGTCTACACACAGTGCCAATACCTGTTACTACAGTGCTAGACCTCCATGACGCGCAAGACATGAGCGATCTTGCCCAGCCCACACGATTGAAGGTTGGGTCTGTCATTCAGATCTCAAAAGAATTCCTTTTGTTTGACGACAGCCTAGACTCTTTTGTTCTTCACTCGAGCTCGGCCACGAACTCGGCCAACTTGAAACATTTGTGGCGAAATGGGACGATGTGAGGAGTGTTGATCATCGTGCTAAGGTTTAATCCGTGCCAAGATAAGATCTCCAGGTACGTACCGATAGTGATAAGCTCCAACGGTCAAGATCGATTACGCCCTGCGCGGGCGACTTACCTAGGTGGCCAATTCTACGGTGAATCTTACAGCCCGTTGATGCTTGGTTGTCGCCCACATTCAAGTTCAAGTTGCTCTTGAACGGCGGGGCAGCCCCAAGGAAAGTCCTTTCAACGGGGACCCACAAGTCATGTCGTGTCGAATCAACCGGCGGCCAGAACCTTGTACTAGCATGCCACTCCGAACACTGCAACCACTGCCAACGCTTTAAAGATCATAGTAAGAGAGTCAATTTCTGACGATGAGACTTTACCCGTCTCGTACCATGCCTCCCGCGACAACCGTGGTCAGTGTCAGCGTGAGGAGTACAACGAAAAAGTGCTCCAGTACCCGCGTTGTGTTCACCAGTGGCGTGTTTATCAGGCTATGCCGGAGGATCGATTTACTAATGGCTCAAAAGTCTCCGTCCTAGTGGTGTGCTATCCAGGAAATCACGCCAATGTCTTGACATGAAAGAGATTTTTGGTATCTGTCAACTTCAAAACGTCTGTCCCCCTACGCTAGAGAACTATCTGAGAGCGAGGCATCCATCTCTCTTTGCTCCCATATGCGAATTGCTGCATAAGTCGATGAAACCCTCAGTCTTTGGGTTCCGCAATCATTGAGGTCATGCTTGCACCAACTATGTTACCAAATTTACTTCCACAGAAGTACAGGCCCTAGTCATAACGGTTTCATAGTCTTGGCGGCATCCTTGGGTTATTTAACCTCAAGCGTACTTAACAAGGTGGTAGGTCCGGCCAAATTTTGGTTTCGTAACAACTTCGTCGAGACTGAACAGACGTATCCGGCTCTCGTCGAGGATGCACAAACTATCTGGGACCTCACGATCAACATGCTCGCTGGCGCGGATGTTACACGGTCACTATCCGAGCTGCTGCGTTTTACGCTGAAGGACCCCCTCGTCTATGAGCAACTGCAAGAGGAGGGTCTGGCGGCTAGCATTGCAGAGAGCTTCACGACCTTCTATGAATAAGCCTCCAACATCTCTTGCTTCGAGGCAGTAGTGCGCGAGTCTAGTATGCGCATGCATCCATGTGTCGCCATGATGCTCGAGCACTATGTCCCTGGACCAGGTTTGCAGCTGCCTCATGGTAGCTTCGTTCCTCCATGTGTAATTACCGCTATGAACCCTTGCTACACCTCAAGGAACAAAAGCCTAAGTGAGCTGATGTCGAGGTCTTCAGACCTGGACTCGTTCCGTCAAGCGTGATGGCGAAGTTGAGGCCGAACATGAGAAGTGTCTTCGACGTATGAACTGTCTCGATCTGAGCTCCGGCACCAGCAGCCGTAACTTCATAGGCAAAAACTTGGGCTTGGTGGAGGTGCAAAAAGCCCTTTTGTCACGCTAGTGTTCAAGCGTGAGTGGAATGGGTGTACGACGGTAGATTTCGGAAGACCACCGATGGTTAGTTTATGCGATACGGAGGGCTTAGAAGCTTGGACTGACATCTCCCTTCCAGTTAAAATAACCTGTGTGCACGGGTTTTGCGGCGAAACCCTGTCGTGTGAACTGCTATATTGTGAGGGTGTCGGCCAGCTCCAGGTGCTTGAGCTGCCCACAAGCACCAGAGTGATGCCGCAGAAGACTTTGCACTGGCACGTAAGACTGAATGTTATTACCGCATCTAAAAGACTCAACGTGAAATTCGTACCACCTCATGCATACACCCCCTCTGCAGATGCTATAGTCAAGTCAATTGTACTACTAGACCCCATTTTGATAATTGTGAGTTCACGGTCAAAGTTTCGGACACCAGTGATGTATGTAAAGTGTTTATATTCGCGAAAGACATGAGGTAAATTAAGCATCGTGCACTAAGCTCGGGTACTGCCTAATTCCGGACCGATTGCACTGCGGGGAAGGAAACGGTGCGGATCATCTCCCTGGCTGACCGAGCCAGTCCCACACATGCTTGCTTGCTTGTACTTGTGGTTTAGACGTTGCTATAACTTCGAGTGATGCTTGCCAGAGACGCCGTTATGGGTCTCGTTTTTCTCTCCTTCAGCCTGCCTTGATGAAGTCTCTGGCGCCTGACCTCACGACTTCTTCTTGATCGATACACCACCATCTACGAGAAGGTTCTGTCCAGTGACAAATCCAGCTCCAAGCATGTACTCGACGGCTTCGGTAATATCCTCTGGCATTCCAGGTCTGTTGCTTAGATGTGTATCAACGTCATCCTGTTCAACTTCCCATTCTGTGCCTTCTTTGTCTGCCTGCTTGTTCTCGTGTGTCACTTTGATCCTGCCAGGCGAGACAGCATTGACTCGGATACCATATTGCTGAAGACTGACAGCCATTGCGGTGGTCAGGCCGTTCAACCCAGCTATGATACAATGTCAGCTATCTTATCTTCCTGATCAGATATCTAGCACTTACCTTTCGTAGCAGCATATCCTTCTTGGTTCGGGTCGCTCACCGTTCCGCGGAAACTGCTCACATTCAGGATGCACGGTCCGGCAGATCCAGTCTTGGAGTCTGGCAGTTTCTGCTTTTCATCGTCACCCGTCACTTTCATATAAGGAATGCAGGCCTGGCCCAGGGCGAAGTTGCCAGTCAAGTTGACATCGACGTATGTCTTCCATACGTCCAGTGTGGAAGGGTCTTCCATTGTCTTCCCGTCTGGCCAGTATGGATTGGAGATGCCGGCGTTGTTAACCAGAAAGTCGATCCGGCCACCTAAGAACTCTGCAGCTTTCTTGATTGTATCTCGAACAGAAGAAGGGTCGCTGAGGTCACATTCTGACCAGGAGATACGATCGGAGTATTGTTTTAGATGCTCCTCCGCTGTATGCTGTAGGCCTTCCTTGTTCACGTCGAGGAGAAAGATTTTGTGACCCTTTTCTACGAAGTGGCGAGCAAGCGCCCGACCAATCCCTGAGCTCATCGTCAATAGAGGAGTGCTAAGCCGATCATGCAAATATTACCTTGTCCACCTCCAGTAATCACGATTCTAGAGTCGCCTTCGATCATGTTGAGAGCTGTGTGGGTGAGATTAGAATTTCGTACGTGATCTTGGTCTGGAGTTTAGCTATGCTTGTGAGTTACTGTTCACCTCAGCAGGAGTGTCTTCGTGAATTCAATGGCTTTAACCAAGTCTATCAATTGGCAGTAGGTAACTCGAATTGTTTGACGTCACAGTGACCACTGCATGATCACCACCATATTCCACGGGTCATTATTCCGAAGAAGGACAAGCGTGACATCCCATTTACGTGTGAAACTCGTTTAGCAGTGAATGTGTGTCCTGTAGGGTATGGTGGCATGATCAAGAATGGTGTTCATGGGACTTCAAGCACAAGAGAAGGTTTCAACTATTTGAACGACGTACTTAAGGTTCTGAGAGTCGGTACCAGATTGTCCTCCTGACTAACAAGGTTTCGTTCACGGAAAATATGCACCACTCTGACTGCATGTAAGATCGGTTGCAGCCGTCCATCGCTTGAAATATCAGCTTGGTCAGGCACTTGCACACGCACTTAGTACTGTGCTAACACTTGCTCACTTCCGCGTGTCTCGATACGTCTTCTACCCTGACTTGATATACTCGAAGAACGTCAAGCACGATAGCCGCGGACCTATGTATCTTTGCCTGGAATGAGATGCAGCATCTCGTGAAGAAACGACCCAGTCCCTCTAGATTTTCAAGCATCGACAGGAGTAGTATTGAGTCCATTGGTACTATCGAGACGCTCATCATACGTAGGTAGTACTACTGTTTTGTATCCTTCATGCTCGTGTTTATGCTGATGGAAGACACCAGCAGCGGTATCGCTTGTAAATCGAGCAGAGTGCGACTAGGATTATTCTGGAGACCTTAACAAGATCTGAATCCTTTCATATCTGAACCGTGACCTATTCGACAAGATTGTAGTAGTGTTCTTGTATTTTCTATTGAACCAGGCTAGGCGATCCAGTAGTAGTAGACCTGCTGGTTATATGAGCACAGTGGCAGCGTTGTCTCTCTCGATCTCGACGATGCATTGAATGACAAGTGCAAGTTTTCATAGAATGTGCATCCACTGTCAGTACAGCACTGGAATAGTATTTTCTTCATGGAACGTTGCGCCATGTTGGCGAAGGAACTACTTAAGCACAGCTACAACCTTCTGCAGGTGTACCGTAAGTTCAGTCATGACTCCAGTGGTCAAGCGTAGCCTCTCTGATATTGGACAATGTGTCTCGACATTGCCAGACTACCTGCGTCAATTTCAACTGTTCCTTACGGCGGTGATTCTCTGCAACAGTTTCATCCGAAAATTGACTTGGGATCCAAGACTGGTCTCTCGGTTCGCAACAGGCTTGGGGACGTTCGACAGAAATGCGTGGGATAGATCAGGAAGCCAGCTTGTACAAGAGTACCTGACGGAACCTTGGTTCCACCAAGTCCTTTTTCATCGACTCAAGCTGTGAGGAGCTTGGCGCTTCAGCCAAGTGCGAGCCGGGGGCGCGTGCATTACAAGAAAGCGATCCAAATCATGACAGCAAAACTGTATGCAGAACTTGAAGGCAAGCGATCGCAGGACGACTCGGGAAACACTACATGAGTAGCTCATCGAGGTCGAGGTGTTGAGCTTGTGAAGCTGCTAAATTGATTCTAGAATCTCTTCATTCCCTCCAGATTGTCGACCATGTAGTGCAAAAGCGACAGATGGCGACCTGGATAGACGATTGATACCACGGAAGTCGACAGAGCGATATCTCTCAGCAGGAGTATCATCGGTGGGCTTCAAGATAAGATTCGGGAGGAGTCGGCGGGTGACATTGCAGCGCCAGAGTATGTCGAGCTAGTGGACAACAAGCAGCATGCGTTTCGGTAAAGGGCACATTCGGCGACCACAACTTCGCATTGGTCCGCCATCGAAGGTGTCTTGAAAACTTCAGGTACACAAAAAACCCAGGTCAAACCTGATTGGGTCAGGATAAGCATGAAGAAGTGCGTGTTGTGTACCCAGGTCATGTCGCAGGTCCAGAGACCGGGCACAGTAGGTATAGGCCAACTAGTCCTTAGCAGGTTGTCGCGATGGCTGTCACGAAGGCTGTCCATCAGTTAGCGTATGCCGGTGTTCTACTCACGTTGATTGACACCAATATCGCTTTCCCAGCAGTCAAGTAGTAATGGTAGAGACATTGGCGGGAAGACCCAACAGTAGAATAAATCTAGGCAGTAAGGATAGCCCAGATGACGAGGTGTATGTGTTCTCCAGGTGGTTCTTCCTGTTCGCAGAGGTCTTTCGGACCATAGGTATATAATTTACTAAGTAAGCCGTCTGTACACCCATTGACGGGTGGACAAATATTAGTGATTGGCTCATGTTAAATGCACAACAATCACGGCTTGCAACAAGACCAGAACGCTTCGGCTTGTAAAACCGAGAACTAGGTGGCTGGCGGCGCATGAAAGGGTTGCTTCTGTACCTAAAGTCCGGCGGGGTCCACTTGAACGCGAAGAGCGTCGCGACGTTCTACGGATAAGTCACCCAGCAGATTGTCGTGCAGCAGCACCACATACTATCACCCCCTTAGCATTTCTTGCCAGCACTGTCGCTTTCTTCTTGGGATCGTGCGCTGCCAATGAACAATTTTTGAGGGCGCGCTGCAGGTCTATCTTCGACAATCATTGTGCAAAGTTCCCCCCATCCGGGGTACATGTAGCTCACGTTCTCCACCTGACAAGCATCTTCTACTAGGGTCGTTACCCCGGGGGACAAGCTTTCCAATCGAAGCTTGACAAAACTTCTGTCTGCCACGCGATGTAACTATCGTTCCATGTGACAGGCAACCGATCCGTAACCCATGAACTTTAGTGCATTGCGCTGATAGTTACATGGCGAACTTTGCGTGTACTACCCCTGCACCCTCACCGTACTTGAAGGATGCCGCGGTAGTTTCAATCCGACGACCAATTACACTAGCACTGTGCTTGTGCAATAGAACTAAAGAAGTGGTGGTCCACCTCCTCCGGAGTAGACACTCTTACTAGTTTACCCACCGCCTCCGAAGGTGGTTTGAGCTCGTGTTGACCGACTAAGCGGAGCATGCACTTTCCTCGTTCATAAAGTACACGCGACCCCAGCTTTCTCGTTGACAGTTCTGAACCACTTTCCACCATCATTTCCTCTCTCAGTGAAATGGCTAGCGATTCCAAAATGTCCTCAGGCATGGTCGAGCCAAACGAGAAGTCGCAGGCTGGCAATGTCGACGTTCGTCATTCCGAAGTCCTGTACAACCCAGACTTCATGAGCGATGCCGTTGATGGCGAGAATCGTGAGCATGCAGAGACCGCGTGGGCGTCGATCAAGAGCCATCCTTGGGCTTGCTTATGGGCATTCGTGATGTGCTTCACCATTGTGAGTACATTTCCCCGCACTCTGCTCACAGTCTCCGGATCTTAGACGGCGCAAATGTGACCCACCCAACGAGAGCACAAGCTGATGTACAGTAGGTCATGGAGTCATTCGACATGTTTCTGAACGGAAACTTTGTCGCGCTCACTCCTTTCCAGCAGCGCTATGGTGTCCAGCTCGCGGACGGCAGCTATGCTATCCCGACCCGATGGCAGAGTGCGCTATTTCAGTCTGGGCAATGTGGTGCTTTCGTTGGTGTTTTCCTAGCAGGGCCCATCACCAACTGGATCGGGTACCGATACACAACGATCCTCGGCTTGATTCTTATGAACGCTACAATTTTCATTTCCTTCTTTGTGAGTGTCTCGACCACATTGTTGAGCTTACAACCTGACCATGTCCATGTAGGCGGATTCTCTCGCCCTTCTTGTTGTTGGACAAACGTTGGAAGGTGTCCCCTGGGGTCTCTTCATTGCAAACTCGCCCGCCTACGCCAGTGAAATTGTACCCCTCGTCCTTCGAGGTGCCACTTTGGCTACTCTGCAAATGAGTTGGTCAATTGGTGGCATTATTGTCGCAGCTGTCACCTATGCATACAACCAGCGAGACGATCAATGGGCTTGGCGAGTCCCTCTCGCTTTACAATGGCTCTTCCCTGTCAGTGCCTTATTCCGGGTCTTGTGTCCACATGTGCTGACTTATTTAGACCCCCCTCATGATTCTCATCTTCCTTGCGCCCGAATCTCCTTGGTGGCTTGTTCGCAAGGGACGGAAAGCGCAGGCCCTTCGCTCTCTCGAACGCCTCGGAACTGGGAACACTCAGCATGTCAACCAGGCACTTGCGGCAATTGAACGAACGGTTGAGATAGAAGCTAAGCACGGTGGCAATCCTACCCTGCTCGATCTTTTCAAGGGTACCGATTTGAGGCGAACGATTATCATCTGCTTGATGTATGCGTCGCAGAACTTCGCCGGCAATCTGATTGCCAACCAGGCGACTTTTTTCTTCGAGCGTGAGTGGCTCCCACTATCCAGCAATTTACCTTAAGCACTTTATGACTGACTTCTCATTTAGAGGCCGGTATCTCACCTGACCGTTCCTTTCAGCTTAACCTGATCAACTCGTGTCTCCAGTTCTTCGCCAACGGATGCGCTTGGTTTCTCTCGTCGTGGTTTGGTCGTCGAACAATCTATCTATGGGGTACAGCTGTCAACATTACTTTCCTCATGATTCTCGGAATTTGCGCCTCCGTCGCACAGACCCAAGCGACCAACTACGCCCAGGCTATCCTCGGTATACTCATCTCTTTCGTCTATGCTGGCGCGATGGGACCGATCACATACACCATCATTGCCGAGACATCCTCGGTCCGACTTCGTGCTTTGAGCACTGGAGTTGGTCGTGCCGCCTACTACGTCGCGGAAATTCCCATGATCTATCTGGCCTCGAAGATGCTCAACCCGACAGGATGGAACATGGCGGGCAAATGTGGTTATGTCTGGGGAACTACTGCCCTCATCTGCTGGATTTCGGCGTACTTCTTCCTTCCTGAACTCAAGCACCGCTCTTACCGCGAGGCCGACATCTTGTTCAACCGCAAGGTTCCCGCCAGGCAGTTCAAGTCCACCGTTCTTGACGTCAAGGACAATGAGTAGGGTATGGCGGTCGGAAGGAAGGACCAGAGCTCCTGCTCGTATAGCAGTGCACAAGAGCAAAGAGGTATTGACTTAGCCGACCAAGAGCTGACCAACAATGGTACTACTATTGCCAAGCATAACGTTAGTAGCTTCAAGTTTTCGCTCGCACTAGATAAATGGTGCAATGCGGTCGCCTTGCGAGAAAAGCGCAATCCGCGGCGAGCTCAGCTCGAAAAGAATTCACAGTCAATGCTGCTATTTAGCCAGATGCGCCACCCTCTAACTTTTCTGGCCTTCCAAAATGCTGCCTATGTGCCTAGCGAAGTTCAATGTCCTCGTATCAGTGTATCGAGCTCCAACAACAGTCAATCCCAGGGGCATGCCGTTTTCGCCTGTCAGACCAGGTACGTTGACTGTTGGTGCATGTAATATCGTCCACATCGAATTGAAAGCCTACAGAGATCGTTAGCTGCGAAATCCATAGTGAGAAGAAAACCCCAACTTACCGCATCTCCAGTCCACTCCAGTCCCAGGGGAGCTTCATCCGGCACGCTCGGCGTCAATACTGCATCGTACTCACTCGCAATCCTGTCCCAGACCGGTCGAAGCCTCGCACAACCGTCATACGCCTCAAGCAATGCCTTTCGCGACAAGTTGTTCACATTCTCCACATGTTCGCAAAGAGACGAATCCAGCCGCTCTTTGTCGGCCAAGTACACGCCCAGAAACGAATTCCTCGCTTCCCCAGATTGTACATCAGCCTGCCACTTGGACATATTCGCAAATTCTTCAGGCAACTCCAGCTCCTCCACCTTGGCCCCACCCGCCTCCAATAACTCTCTCGCATTCCCCCACACCTTGCTCAAACCTTCACCCGCTTTCTCATCCCACACATGAGTCCGACAAAACGCGATCCTCATCCCCTCTGTCTTGACCTCTCCAGTCCTAGACGCCACATCACCACCACCATCATCCTGAACCCTCAACACCCGCGAGACCAACTGCAAGTCCTCCGCACACCGGCCCAACACCCCCAGCGTATCGCAACTAACACTATACATCCCCACGCCCATCGTACTAACCGCGCCCCAAGTCCACTTGACCCCCCAGATGCCATTGAAACTCGCCGGTCGCACCACACTGCCGCCCGTCTGCGTGCCCAACGCCACGGGGACCTGGAAGTCCGCGACCGCCGCCGCCGACCCCGAACTGCTGCCCCCGGGCGTCCGATCCGCGGCGTGCGCATTGCACGTGAAGTTCTGGTTGACGCTGCCTTTGGTCGTGGCCGCGAACTCCGTCGTGGTGGTCTTGCCGAGGATCAGGGCGCCGGAGGCGCGTAGGGCGCGCACCACGGACGCGTCGATGCCCGAGGCGGCCGTCGTGTAGTGGATGGGCGAGTTGTATTGCGTTGGCATGTCGGCCGTGAGGATGATGTCTTTGATGCCGATGGCGAGGCCGTGCAGGGGCCCGCGGCGCGAGGGCGGAACCGCGTCGAGTTCGCGCGCCCGCGAAAGGACTTGGGCTGGGTCGAGGTGGATCCAGGCTCTGATCTGCGGGTTGCGCGTGGCGATGCGCGAAAGCAGGGATTTGGCGTAGGTTTCGACTGTGATTTGGGACGTGTGGAGGAGCGGCAGGATTTGCGTGGCTGTTAGTTGCCAGAGGTCGCTGGCGGGGAGGTTCGTGGGGTCCATGGTTGTTGAGGCGGTATGAGTTACTCGTAGTAGTAGTCGTTGTCAGTGTCTAGCTGTGCTTCGCCGTGTCCAAATGACACCTTGAAGTGCTTTGTACTACTGTGAAGAGACGCTTTCGGTGTACACGATCTCGGACATGTACCGCTTGTGCTCGTGTACTTATATGCTTTCGCCAATGGCACTAGTGATCCTTTTTGGAGAGTAAATGCACGCGCTGATATCCGAGATGGGCCACAGAACTCCCCTTGAGCTTTGCCTTGACTCCGAATATCGCTGGCACTTCCGGTTATGTAGTAGCCTTGGAGATCACCTCCCGCAGCCGCGGTGTCGGTAGCTGCAATTAGGTACATGGAAGGACAACCATGGACCTAGCAAGGCAAAAACTTGGCAAGCAGAAAGACAACAATGGGCTGATTTTCACGTGCATCACAACCTATTGGATTCTCGACAGCTCTGAGGGAGTTCAATACAGCCTATGCTGCGAACTCCAACAATCGGAAGCCCCTTTCCTGCAGTGCAGGCCTCAGCTTCGGCATGTCCGCGCAGATACTTATGTCTGGCTGAACGACGCCTACGTCTGCTTCGCGGACGGATGTGTACTGACTTGTCTGTAGATCATACAACCAGACAGCGTCCTCGTTATACATCTCCAATGCTTCCCTTATCCCCTCTTTGTGACGCATAAATGGCATCAACAACGCCATAATCTCGTCTCCTGTATCGAGCGTCAGGCGCACGTTGCTGATGATGCTGACAAGCAGACCGAGCAGTGAATTCAAGATCTGGCCTTGACTGGTCCTCGTGTTGTCGAGTCGGAAGAGCATCTGTCTCTCTGGGGTTGGCTTGCTTGATGTGGCTGTTTCTTCACCCGACGATCTGACAAGTTGAAGATCGACTGCACCACTGACGGCAAAGTGTGGTCTTTGTGCTGGCACCGATGAAGGCAACATCTGAGTAGAACTGTTAAGAGCCTCTGGACCCACGGGATATGACTTGACGTTAGCTTGTCTTTGGACGTTCTTGAAAAGCCGCACAAGTTGCTGAGTGATCTCTTCAATCCTGCTAGTCATGAAGTCACCTGCGTTCTGGCATAGCACGGCAATGGTATCGGCGGCAGCAGCTATGTTGTAAGCTGTCTCCTTTTCATCGGTCTGATTGGCAAAGAGCCTTGGTACTATCACCGGCCAGATTGCATTGATTAATGGCAGAAAGCTGTTCTCGTCTCGGCCAAGGAGCGGCGAGAGGTCCTTCAATAGGTCAAGGAGCAGGTGCCGCACACCCGGAGAGGGTGATGCGAGGTGCGGTACGGTAGATGTGGCGATGTTCAAGAGTAGTGTGTGCGTTCTGCCGAGTTTTTGCTCTTCCTCTTCGGTGGGTGGCTTCAAAGGCGCTAGCTTCTCGTTGGCGTCATTGTCCTCCATACCTTCCAGGTCATCACCATGGGCTGCGGCTGGTTTGGGGAAGCTTGGACCATCGAGGGCGTCTGTCCACGGTCTTTGTGGCGCCTTGCTGGGAGGTTCGTTGGCTGGTCGACTAAAGTCAAGCTTTCGTCGTTTTCGCGCTTGAAGGTCTTCGCAAATATCGCTCGTGTTTGAGATTCGGGCGGCCGGCTTATGATGCACAGGCACTTCTCTACCTTGTGTTATCGCAATTTGTGGTTGCTCGACAGCGACATCGACCATGGCCTTTAAGGTGCTGAACAGTGTCTCGACCCACTCAGGGTAGCCGTGATAATTATCTAAAGCTGCGAAGATAGAGTGTATCAGGTCATCGAGGTAGGGCATCAGCTCTGCGCCGCACAGCTTGATCATCATTCGGAGTATCTGAGGTGCTTCAGGTGAAAGGCTGTAGGTGTTGAGTTTCCAGGCGACAGAGTTGACCAGGTAGTCGACATTTGATATCAGAAGATCGCTCGTAGAGGCGTATTGGCAAGACTGCGCGAGTTTGTCTAGTGCTGTCATGGCGTGCGAACGAAGTACGGCATTCGGTGAGCCAAGAAAAGAGAGGACCGGGTATAGGGTATCCATGAGCTCTGGGCGGTACGAGTCGTTGGAGTAAGTCTGAGCGTAAAGGACGATCGCTTCGATTGCCAGGGCTTGGACTTGCCACCCATATTCGTCGTTGGAACTTTCATCAAACACCGAAGAGAGCAGTGGCAGAGTCGTAGCATGGAGGTCGGCCAGAATAGATGATCTGCTCGCAAGCTCACCTTGGCTGGCCGTCGGAATTAGAAACTCGTCTACGCTCATATAATTCGAGCTGCCGCTTCCATCTTGAAGTAATTGCAGTGCAAGCCAGAACGAGGCCAGCCTCGTCACACCTTCCGCTTCAGCTACAGAATCTGTAAGCGACTGTGCTATCCTCGACTGCTCGGGGCTCTGCCGTAGGATATTCACGAGCTCTTCCAGATGTCTCTTCGTATCTCGTTGACTCTCATGAGTCAGTATAAATTGCTCGAACCTTCGAATCTCGGCAGGTCTTGTTCTGACCAGTGCATCAAGCGTGCTGTAAGTATCGCCATGTAGCTCATGAGTCTTGGTCGAGGTATCCTGTATCATGTTGCTGATTCCGCCGATCAGCGGCGGTATAAGATCGTTGACCATGGCAGCGCTGCTTGATTGCGACTCACCAAGCAGGGGCAAGGTCGCTGCCAACCTTTGTAGAGTAAACTGCTTCGTTCTTTCATCCTGCGCCTGCATCAAGCGAGGCAAGGACCTTGACCAATTCATGAAGCTTGCCTTGAGCATTTCTTCGATGTCGGGATAAGCTATTACCAAGTGCCTACATGTTGACCTTGCAGTCTGATTATCCGGTTGCGCGGAAAGGGCAATCAGAGTCTCAACCATTGCCGAAACCGAATCCGCAAGTGTCGTATGACATTCCTCAACGACCATGACACATAGCTCTTCCAAAGCTCGACGAACAATGGCACTGTCATGCGTCCGCAACTTGCTAACCTGGATGAGCGCATTCTTCACCTGCCCTGATGTAGCCTTTAACCAGGACTCATTCAGCGCTTCTTTCTCGTCACTAGCAGAAGGGTTGAGGGCGACTCGATCTGCCAAGGTAAGGTTCAGAATACTTCGAAACGCCTTCAAGTTCGTTGTCAAAACCTTCTGTGTCCGTCTTGCCTTCGTGCTTGGCTTGAGCGATTTGGTTAGCGCTGAGGCTGTTCGAGGGAGTAAGCTGGCCAGGAAGACCCGACTGTAGATGCTCACTATCAGCTGCAACAAGACATTGGAAGCCGATATCTGCACTTGATCAGAAGGACTTTCTGTGATCGCCTCGAGAAGAAGGTAAACCAGCTGGTCAACCACATTTCTGGTTCCCTGATCTTCAAACACGTTTGAGCCATGTTGAGACGCATTCAGTGCCTTGACAACAGCATGGATACACTGGAAGCAAGCTATCTTGAGTTCATCTGTGGCGGCCTCGGTCTGCGCGTTAGGTCCTGCTCCTGCGAGCATGGACATCAGGATGATCAACTGCTTGCCAAGTTCAGGTACGAGTGCTTGCCGGTAGCCATGGGATACTAGAAGAGTAACACACTCTGCCGCGACTTCGAGGCATCGCGGCGATAGTCGTTTGGATTCATTAAATACCTGCTGAGCAAGAGGGAAGAAGGCATATTCCGCTAATTTGGCATCAAGTTGGTTAGATCCGGCCAGGTCATCTAAGGCGCTCTTGACCGTCTCGAGGGCACGCAGGATATCTTTCACGGCGGCATCTTTCGTTCTGAACCTCAAAGCAACGGAGCTAAGATTGACACAAGGAGGTTTGAGCTTTGCCGTAATCAGTATCTCGGATTTGATAGTTGGACACACCTTGACCAACCTTCAGAAAAGCCTGCTGTCTTTGGTTGTTCATTGCGGCGTATGATCAGGCAGGGACTACAGCCCGAGAATAGGCCATGAGTGGACTGCACTGTCGCATTGTTGGTGGTAGGCGGCAGGCGACTATAAGACCTCAAATGTCACGTGATGACGTTGAATCTCCAAAGAGTGCTTCGCCGGCAGGGGGAAAACGATGCAGAATCACATAGAAGGCGGAGAGGATGATATTTAGATACATTATTCTACATAGGGTCGTATAGTCTATATTAACGCTTGCCCTCTGAACATAGCATCCCTTACTTCCCGCACGACATCCTTGCGGTCATTTTTACCTACTAATACAACGCCTCGGCCTCTCCTATTCATGCGTCCCAGCCTGCCAAGGCGATGAATGAAGTCGATCGAGGTATGGGGCACATCATACAAAATGGCGTGTCGAACGGCCAGCGTATCAATACCACGCGAACCAAGATCTGTGGTGACAAGCACCTTGGTGTTGGCCAGCTTCTTGTAGCTCGTCGTGTCCTGCTGCGGTCGGGTGTCGAAGCTCAAAAAGTCCTTTTTCGCATTCTTGAGTTCTCCTTCGACGCGACTCGGAGATGTGAAGCTGTCAAGAATGGCACCCCTTCGAGCTTCGGTGGTGTCTCTCGTCAAAGCAACCGCGTCGATGCCCTTTGAGACGAGGAATTGCTGAACTTCCTCTGCCTTCTCACGCTCATTGACGAAGACAATGATATGCTTGACTGTGTGGTGGGCGCCAGTGTCGTCGTGCTCGGCCTTTCCTAGCTGCCATATGGCATCTGCACAGGCGAGGGTACGGTTACCACTGTAGGGTTGCTTGTCGATGTCTACTACACCGAGTTGGACTCGTCTCGGAACGGAGTGCAGTTTCGGAGTGACCAGGCGTTTCATCATGGGGAAACGATTGTCGATAAACTTGTCGAGGGATCGGGGGATGGTGGCACTGCACAAGATGAGTTGCTTCAGGCTTGAGGCGGAGCGGTCGATGATGTCGAGGGTGATGTCGCGGAAGGAACGGTCAAACAGGGAATCTGCTTCGTCGGCAACAATGTAGTTTACTTTGCTGAGAATGTGGGGTTCTTTCGAAGCTATGCTCGAGATGAGGTGAGGGGTGGAAACAATGATGTCGATGCCGTTTGGGTTGAAGAGGCGGTTTCGGATGACGGTGGGGGAGTTGGACGCGGAGATTGAGGCGGAGCGGTACTTGACTGTATGGGCCATGATCTTGGCGACCTTGCCGACTTGGTCGACGAGCTCGGAGCTGGGGAGAAGAATGATGGCCTTGGGACGGCCTGTGGTGGAATCGGGGTCTAGTCCATCGGCTAGTTTGGGAGGAGCAACTTCGAAGACATGCTCGGCGTGGCGCTTGTCGTTCACCTTGGCAGCCTTTTGGGCCTTGTCGGCAGCTTCGGCCTTCTCGATGTCTTCTGTCGTCTTGATGTGGTTGATGATGGGGATGAGGTAGGCCAGGGTCTTGCCTGAACCCGTCTCGGCGGCCAGCAAGAACTTGTCGTACTGGTATTCCCCTGTCCTCTTGTTCTGCATGATCTCGCCCTTCTTGCTGAGCAGCGCTGGGATAGCCAGTTTCTGGGCGGGAGTCGGATCGATGTAGTCCAGGTAGCCTAGGGCTTGGTTGTAGAGGGCATCGATGATATCCTGGCGTATGCCCAGCTGCTCAAAGGTCTCGATCTTGTCCAACTTGTCTTGCAGCGATGTGCGCGCCGAGTACGACATGGAAGCGAGGGCAGTCTGCATCTTCAAAGCATGGAACAGTGGGCGATCCTCCTTGTTCTTCACAATGTGTTTGCCCGTTCGCTTGGGGGGCTCTTCGGCGGGCATGGCAGCCTTGGCCTTGTCTTGCAGGGCTCTCAGCCTGGGACCTGGATCTGATCGGTTCATGCCGCCGAAGGGGGTTTCATCTCTCTGCTGCTGCCTCGACTTGGTGTTCTTGGAGACGTCATCTGCCAGTATCATCCTCGTGGGCTTCTTCCGTTGTTTCATGGCCGACACCATCCTCCGCTGGCTGCGACATGGCTGCCGCACCGGTTGCAACGTCCTCGCAAGGGCGCGAAGTTCGCAGCTGAGACACAGCGCTGTTCCCGACATGCTGAATGAGTAGCGAGAATTGAAGGAAGATGGGTGACATCGATGCGACGGCCAGGAGGCGTCTGCGCCATAAATTATTCTGGCACATGTCGAGGATGCTGCTGCTGCTGCCTCAGGCGTCAAGGCACGTGTCGCGTTAGACTAGATCGGGATGGGCGTGATCGAATGCCTGAAGGTCGGCTAGTGGCAGCCAGGCATGACTGCTTATCCCAGTTTGAGTTTCCGAGAGTGGGCAGTTGTCATGACAACTTCTGTCCTCAGTTGTTTTGCCCGACTAGCCTCGTACCCCATGTCGGTTGTTGAGATCCAGTGTGATGAAAAGACTCCATCTACCTCTTCATAGGAGCAGACTTTGGTCGCTTCCCTGGCCGCAGCTCATCTTCTTGTAATTTCCCATCCACCGCCGCTATCAATCGTTCGCGACGTGGTAGAAGTGCAGCTGGGCTGCTTGGACGCAAACGAGGCTACCACTCTCACCGCATTCCTCACCACATTACCCCCTCGTCTCCATGGTCTGAGCTCGACCACGACACATAGCTATTGTCCAGTGCACCAGTCCAGAATGGCGGCCGAGTCGGTGAGTTGCTCTTCTGGGGTCAGCGTGTTGGGGGGTCTAACGGGCGCACAGGTACTGCCGCTGCGGGTGCAGAAAGGCACCAACAGCACAAGCTCGTCGCCGACCAAGAACTTGTCGTTTGTTCAGGGTCGACCACTGTCAGAGTTGAGCCCCATGGCATTGCGGAGGAACTCACCCAGCTTTCCCAGAGTATGTTGGAGCAATGGCTGCCACGACATCAGGCTGACCATGGCATAGAATAACTTGAGCAAGCACGAGGCCTCCCCATCCCCATCAGCGTTCAGCAGCAACGCATCTCCCCGAAATTTCTGGCAAGGTCGCGACCCCAACTCGCCCGTCGCCGAGAATCGATCTCCCTTGGACAATCTATCTCCCACCAAGCGCTCCTCCATCGAAAACCTCAAGAGAGCCTCGCGCGTCAAGAACAGCTCCATGTTCGCAAAAGAGCAGCAGAACGGGTACGACCCATCTGCGCCCAAGATCCTCGACGGCAAGCCACTGCGCAACTCTTTCCAAGGCAACGCGTTTGGCGCCAAAGGCATCTTTGGGAGTAGCACCGGTAGCCTCGCTAGCGGCGGCACTCCTACACCATCCAGCCCCACGAAACCAGAGCAGATGCTCGTCCATGATCTGGTAACCGTCGGCCCCGTGTCTCCACCGGAAACACTCGAATCCCCATCCCTCAGTAATATTGCGCCTCTCTCCCCAAGCAAAATGCAAGCTTCTCCCACCAAGTCTTCGCTCTCCAAGAGAACGGGCGCCAGCTTGAAGAGATCAGGTTTCGACCCTTCCACCGGCATCTGGGAAGATGAGGACGATGAAGACAAGACCTTGCCCGACGGGCACGAACTGCATAAACGTGGAAAGAGTGTCACTTTCAACCAAGCCCCTCCAGAGGTCAACGAATATGAGAGGCCCACTCCAGATCCCTCTTCCGTTGCCTCGGGCTCAAGAGAAGGCAGCTACGAATCTTTCGACGACGACGACGAAGAGGATTACAGCCTCGAGCGTAGCTCATCTTTTGACCCTCACGACGACAGCTTCGACGCCTCACTCGAGGACATAGAAAAGACTCCTGTCGTGCTGCCAGAGGACTGGCGCTTCATGAGCCCCGAGACGGCCCGGACCAGTCTCGTCCACGACGACGAGGATGTCTTTGATGATAATGTCGGCTCCCCACCGCCTGAAGCAAGGCCAGGTGACATGGCTGAGCGGCCACATCAGTCAAGTGCTATGTCTGTTGACTCAAATGGCCAAACGCGACCACTTCCCCCATTACCACCACAAATGCCTGCCCAATCTGAGCGCAGGTCCTCTCAGCGCGACAGTCTATCGGGCACGCTGGAGCGCTTGAGCGGTACCCACCGAGCTCTACCATCGCCACCACCCCCCGCAAGCATAACAACGGCTGAAATCAGGCGGATGAGCAATAGCACCTTGTCGCTCGAAGAGAGGCTGAAGATGATGGCCCTCAAAGAATCTACTCCCCAAGCCGAAGCAGATGCCCAACGAGAGCGTAGAATGAGACGGGCCGACATCAAGGACGCTGATCAGATCAGAGACCAGTTCAAGTCCAGTGAAACAGCGGACGAAGACCGCGAGGCTACACCAGAAGCTGATCACCAAGACAAGGCGCATAAGTCAGAGAACAGACGCCTCTCCCTGGACTTTATCACTCAACAGCTGCGTGCTGGTCTAGACGACATTTCGAGATCCAACAGTCAGTACTCCTCAGCAAGCTATCTTGATCCAGATGTGCCAATCCCCTCTCGCGAGGATCCAACACAGACTTTTGATGACGACTATGAGGACGACAGCATCGTCATCAAGGAAGAACCAGTTGATGACGATGAACTATACAACATTTCGGAAATGTACCGGAAGACCAGCTCTCAACTCGATGCTGAAGACGAGGAAACGAGCCAATACTCCCAATCGAGCATCCAGCACTCGGTGGAGCTGAATGCCGAGACCCCACGAGCGCATTCACCTACTGCTGCTCGAAACACGTCAATGTCTACGGAAAGTGTGTCTCTGCCGGACTTCATGGACTTCGGTCAAGAGAAGGATTTGGACTTTGGACTCTCTCAATACATCACAAAGAAGAGTGAAGAACCACATAACAACCGCCAAGTCGAAGCAGTAGAGGAACCAGAAGTAACTCTGCCAGACTTGGCGGCGTTGCGAACCGAGATTGCGCGACCATTCACGCCAGAGGAGCAGCTTGAACCACCTAGGCCGCCCTTTGCTGAAGAGGAAGAGCCATCAGAGCCCGGGACGCCGTCTTCAGTCATTCGCCATCCTATCTCCAACTCTGCGTCCTCCGAGTCGGACGATGATGCCTCTTTGGCAGAGACACATTCAGACAATGGATCAGTACCGTCTGTTGACGTCAAGGATTTTGCTCGAAAGTCTAGCAACAACTCATCGCTGCAGCTGACGCCCGAGGCAGAGCACCGCCCTTCATCATCGGAGACACTAACAACCGACGAACCTCGAGCTGAGGTGCCCGAGCTCGTAGCTTCCCAAGCCGAACACGAAGCGGTCGAGCAAAGCAATGCTTTCGAACCCGAGAAAAAGCAGGCTACAAACCGTGTCAGCAGTCTAGTGCGGCTTGATTTCCCACGGGATGAAACAAACGGCAGCCTGGGCCTCAGCCTGGGCCTTGAGCAAGAATTCGATCGTGTCCTGGAATCTCAAAAGGTAGCGTTTGAATCTTCCCTTCAAAACCTCTACCAAGCCTTCAACGGACGATTCCCATCTGCTGAGTATCCTGCCGCGAAGGAACACAGCAGTCGTCCAGACTTACTTCCTGTACCCCTCCTTCCTAAACCCTCTGGCGCTCGAGCCCCATCACTCAAGAGTCATATTGCTAACAGAAGTCCGAATCGACAGAGAGGATACCTCATGCGCCAGAACACGAAGATCGTCGTTGCAACCGAGCGTACATCGGTGGATGAGCCACGATCTCCGTTCGTGGCAAATCCCGGCCTTGCCGTACCAGATGCGAATCCCAATGAGGTCGTCGTTTCTCCACGGAACATCAGCCAACCCACTTGGACCGCTGAACCATGGAACAACAAATCGAGACGACGGAGCATTCGTGTCAACGGCGAGGAGAGCCCGAAACGAAAGGCGGCTGCGGGTCCCGCGCCGCCACTGCCAGGCCACACCAGCAACGTCCACCACGATCTTGGTGCTGTTGCCGAAGACGAGCTCGCTGAAGAAGAGGCTGAAGATATTGAGGATGGTGCCGAGCGAGGCAGGTTATTTGTCAAAGTCGTGGGTGTCAAAGACCTACAACTTCCCTTCCCACAGCGTAAGCGCCCTCGTGCTTTGGGTCAAATCCCTGCTGACCAGCCTGAAGAAGAACGAACCTACTTCGCTCTCACTCTGGACAACGGTCTCCACTGCGTCACGACATCCTGGCTTGATCTTGGTCAAAGCGCACCAATCGGCCAGGAATTTGAGCTTGTTGTGCTGAACGAGCTTGAATTCCAGCTTACCTTGCAGATGAAGTTGGAGGAACCTACAAAGCCTATCCTTCGGCCAGACTCTCCAACAAAAGCCCCTGCATCGCCGAAGAAACAGAATGCATTTGGACGCTTTTTTGGGTCACCACGGAAGAAGAAGGAGGCCGAGATGCGCCCAACAGAGCCGCAAGGCCCCAAGCGTCCAGTCACTCCCCCCTCTGCGTACGAACTTGTACAGGGTATCGTTGCCAAGGATGGTTCATTTGCCCGAGCATATGTGTCTGCGTCAGAATTCGAGAAGCAGTGTTACGGTCGACCAGTCACTGTGGACATCAAATGCTTCAACGAGTGGGCGATGGAACAGGTACCGGTCGGTAGTCATCGAAGCAAGAAAGGCGTCGTTCAGCTGCAGCGAAGACCACCATACGAGATTGGCAAGCTTGAGCTGCAGTTGCTGTACGTGCCAAAGCCGAAGGGTGCTAAGGACGAGGACATGCCCAAGTCCATGAACGGCGCCATTCGTGCTATGCGAGAAGCTGAAGAGAAGGCCAAGCAACAAGCTGAGATTAAGGAATTTGAAGGTCACCTCAGCCAACAAGGTGGTGACTGTCCTGTAAGTACTCCCCAGACCCCATCTTGAGCGTAGCTAACATGTTTTAGTACTGGCGGCGCCGATTCTTCAGATTAGTGGGCACGAAGCTCACCGCATACCACGAGACAAGCCATCAACCACGAGCGACGATCAACCTTGCTAAAGCAGCGAAGCTGATTGACGACAAGGCCAATCTGGCACAAAAGGAGGTTTCCACCAAGAAGGGTGGTCGTCGAAAATCTGCTTTCGCAGAAGACGAAGAGGGCTATATGTTTGTCGAAGAGGGTTTCCGAATTCGCTTTGCTAACGGGGAGGTCATTGACTTCTATGCCGAGAATGCTGCTTCGAAGGACGAGTGGATGGCTGTGCTGTCTCAGGCTGTTGGCAAGCAGGCCCCGGCCCCCTCTGCTTCAGCTAAGGGCTGGACAGAGATGGTGCTGAAACGCGAGAAGAGCACGAAAGTCAAAGACCAAAGCCCACCTAAGCCTTCGATACCGCAGCGAAAACAGAGTCAGGAGAAGGAGAAAGAACTTCCTGCAAGACCACCTATGGACAATCGACAATCGTTTCAAAGTGCACTGATGGCCGGAGCGCTGCAGCCATCTATGCCATCGTCACAGCGGAGTTCGATACCACGTGCTTCAGGTCACTCCAGGACGGAAAGCTACCAGACTGATGCTAGTGTTCCGAAGAGTCAAGCCAACAGCCCGGTAAAGCAGAAGATGGCCAAGGAAGAACGTTATAGGAAGACGAAGAGTATGTGGGGTTGATCTTACGTTTTGCGGCGCAAACAAGACCTTTCTAAGAGATGAAATACTTTCTGGCTCTGCGCGAGAGAGCGTCACGACGATATGGGAGGCGCGGAGTTTGGGGATGTTGCTTGACAGGCGTGGTTTGTTTTGTCTTTTTGGGTGGAGAGGCGCCTTGCACATATAACCCTTTCCTATGCTGGGATGAATCACTGAAGACACGAAGTGATTGTGACCAAATGCGGAGGCGATGATGGCGGAGGAGTTGAAGATGATGCTGTCAATTTAGGCGGCGTTGATGTCCCAAGTGCCATACGCACGTATGTTCATAGTGTTGTCATGAATGAGAAAAGTTCAAGTACTTTGCAGGCCACATACAGTATTCATCGTCTCGCTCACGCAGCCACCACGAATCGACACCGTGTGCGTAGGCTACAAGACGAAACTCTCACGAGATGCTTCGGTGGTTCCACATTGCTTCTTTCCACAGGACTACACGTTGCCTGTGATTTCAAACACGCACGCAGACCGACCACATGGGGGCACGAATAGCCTTACTACTCTAACGTTAACATTAAGCTCAAGAAGCTCCAACAAGGCAAATCTTGTTTCTGCGAGGTTGCAAGACTTGATCGCAAACTACACTTCAAGGTATGCTTCTCAGAAAACATCACGCTGCGCTGCCGCCTTTCCGCCTTGCTGCTACTATCGTTCTTGGCAGGCGACGCCATTACGTGAGGATTTCTTTTTCGGCCGATCCTGCCTTGCCCGTCGATAGTCTGCTTCAGATCCAGCCACTCCAACCGTTCTATGCTGATAATGGAAGGTGCGGGGAGCGGCCCCAGGACACAGGGCATCGTCCTCCGACTTTTGCAGGCACCAAAAGTTGGTACCATTCTGCGCTACCGTGTCACCTTACCCATGACGTATGCCAAGTCATCCTTCTAATTACGATCTACATGTTATGTTACCGGAAACTCCCTTTGCTAAAGCTGCTAACGTTCGACTAGGACTACACTCCGCTCTGCCGATATGGCTGAGCCCGCTCTGGTCTGTGGCTGCCGCCCTTGCCACGAGGGAGTGTGGGAGTCATCCATAAACTCACCAGCAAGACCTTGTCCAGCTCGGACACCGCCACTGCTAGGGTGGAAGCTGGGATTTAGACGCTAGCCATTGGCAGCCGGTCCTCCACTACCTGTACAGACGAGCTTCACGCGATGCATCCAAAACAATATGGGTGAGCATGCGTGCGCGCTCGCGTGGTCACCATATATACACCCGCTACATCCTGATTATTGTCAGCAGCAATCGACCTGCAACTACATTCCGATACTTTTCGACAAGACGCCAGGTATTTGTCCAGAAAGGTCACCACTGCTACTAATATCTCAGCTGCTCAACAACTGCGCTATCTAGAAGTTAGCTCGATTGCAGCTCCCTCCCACCTCCATCGTAGCTCGGCATGATCCTGCTCTTTGCTTTCGTCAGTTTTCTGGCTGTTGCAACCAGCTTGGGGGTTGAATATGGTTCAGTGCACCACCGAGACCATGTCTTGAGACGTCAAGCGGAGGGTCAGGCCGACAACGACACTGAACCTCTGGTTCCTTCCTACAACATCTCGATACCGATAGACCACTTCACCGACGCCGGGCTTGGCATGTACGATAATAGGTACTTCATCAATGACACTTACTATCAGCCTGGTGGTCCCGTCTTTTTTTACGACAAGGGCGAGTCAGGAATTTCCCCCACGGAAGCGGCCGAGGCTCTGGCCGAGACCAACGGTACGACTGCCGTAATGGCGCTTGCGCGTCAATACAATGGCTTTGTCATCTTGTGGGAACACCGTTACTACGGCCTGAGTCTGCCGTTCCCTATGGTCCGCTCAAACGCGACCCTTACCAATGCTGCACCCCTCCCTAAATACGAGCCCCAGGGAGCGCCGGAAAGCTGGCAGTACTTGACCATCGATCAAGCTTTGGAAGATGTGGTTTACTTTGCAAACAACCTAGAAACAGGACAGTATCAGAATGAAAACATGGATCTACTATCGCCAAAGAGAACGCCTTGGATCTGGGTCGGAGGTTCATACTCTGGTGATCGAGGAGCCTGGCTTCGGCAGCGTAACCCTGAAATCATTCATGCGACATGGTCCTCTTCCCCGCCAACACAGGCCATGTTCAACGGCCACACCTTCTTCGATGGTGTGCTTCGGTCTCTGCCCTCCAACTGTTCAACAGATAGTCAAGCCATGATTGCTTACATCGACTCAGTTCTATCCGGCGAGCAAGGTGAAGAGGAGCTACTTAAGCTACAACGGCTTGCATATGTCGACTCCTGGCTCCCCGTCAACCTTACCTATTTCAGTCAAGTCTACAACATCTCCAAGGCCCAGGAGGCCATCACGCCGGCTGGTGTTGCCACAATCCTTGAGCAACCTTTTATAACACTCTATCAGTCTTTTGGCTTTGACTACACAACACGTATTTTCTGCGATGCCTTGGAGTCGTATGCACCGGGAGCAGCAGGCCAATACCAGTTCGACGACTATGTCAACATCCTCACCAATCCTGGAACGTCCCAACCCTCTCCGCCTGGCTTCCTAGCACAGTACAACGGCAACTTATCGTTGGGCATGGAAGCCATGATGTACGCCACCAGAGTCTTTGAAGCTTACATCACGACCTTGAATCTCGATTTGCAGGATGACACCCCGTATTGGGCGCCCAATGCCTGGGCAGATGCTACAGCCTGGCAGTACCAGGCAGCCACCCAGTTCGGCTGGTATCAAGGCTCTGATCCCGAGAACGTCACGATCGTCAGTCGATACCGTAATGTGAGCCACGTCCAACAAGTGACCCAGGAGTTCGACTTCGACAATGCGACCCTCGCTCAACTCCCGGACCGGCCGCGCGTGGCTGAAATAAACAAATACGGAGGCTGGAACATCAACCCATCCAACACAATGTTCACAGACGGCGAATTTGATCCGTGGCGCGCAGGGACAGTTTACTCGCTTGAATCTCAGATCGGCGCGCCGGGCAACGTGCCCACGACCGAGATACCGGCCTGTGGACAGTCGTCGAAGAACGGTACGAGGTACGGCGCGATTTACCCTGGCCAGGCCCACCAGCCGGATCTTTTCGAGGCGTGGTACCTGCCCCAGGTGAATGCTAGTGATTCGCCGCTGAGGATCGGGCTTGATCTGTTCACGAAGGCACTTGATGTGTGGTTGCCGTGTTTTGGCCAGGATGAGGATAAGGATACGGATCGGAGGCGTTGGAAGACGTTCGATGCTTAGATTGCGTTAGGTGACGAAATGCAGGATTTCGCCCTCGAAAGTCCATGTTAGCGAATTCTAAGGGGTTAATTTACAACGTGAGAAGATCTTGAATAATGATTAAACAGCAAGACTTGACTTGCTCGGGCAAAAGTTTCTACCACGCTTGTGGCGGCCATAATTGCTCGCTTTCTCCAGAGGGTTCGCGTGTTCCTCAAGCGCCGCTTCCGTATCGTGGTCCAACGACGCAATCACGGCTAGTATACCACCCGCTGGGCTCGACAGCAGAAAACATAGTAGACAGGTGTTAATGGCCTGAACGTGAAGATCCTCCATCGTGTCTCGCTCTCCACGCGCTCGAACTCGCTGGGGTAATAAATTTCCGCTGGATTGTGGCCGTCTAGCAATGTGCAGTGATCCAAGATGCTGTGGACGGTGACGAGTGGGGCGCGTCATGGCACGTTCTTAAGTGGTCTCCGACGCCGTGTGGAATGAAGTACGTGGATAGGAAGATGGTATTTGTGGGTGTCTTCAGCGATACGTCTACTGAGGACCAGCGCTACGCCACCTCGAGGCGAGTGCAGTGAGGCTTGTATAATACATGTATGTCATCCGTACCATTACAGAGATCGCGGTAAGTCAATGCAAGTAGCGGGAGTTTATTGTAGATGACGAACTGCTACATCATGTCGCGTTACTGTCTGTCCGATCAGGCTGGGCCAGCACCTGCTTGAATTACATAGCCTCCATCCACTGTCACTGTCTGAGCTTGCAGATACTGGTTGGTCGCAGCGAACAGAATAGCGTTGCCCATGTCCTCGTCTTTACCGGGTCTTCTTGCTGGTGTCTTCTGCTCGTACTTCTCCTTTGGAAGCGAACTCTTCTGGTCGCCACCGCTTTCCGAAGCAGTCATTTCACTGGGGAAGACACCAGGGGCAATGCTGTTGATTCGGACCTTGATGCCGTTCATGCTGACCTCCGAGCTCAGCATCTGAGTTAGGTGGATTGCTGCAGCTTTCGATGCATTGTATGCAAAGTGATGTTGCGCTGTCTTGACGATACCGGAGATGGAGCTGATGTTGATGACGGTTCCTGACCAGCCGTGCTGGTGCTCTGTAGCTTTGGCGAGCAGCGGGAGGAATCCCATGGTCATGAAGAAGATCTGAGGAACGTTGGTGCGGTATGTGTCGCACCACATGTCGAATGTCTCGTTCTCGTCATCGTACACATTCTTCTTCATCTCTTCGGCTGTGCTGGCTTCAGTCTGCTGGGTGTTCATGGCAATGCCAGCGTTGTTGATGAGGATGTCGAGGTGAGATTCCTTGCTTGAGATTTGGTCTATCAGCTTGGAGATCTCTGGCTTGGAAGATACGTCTGCTGTTATTGGGATGATTTGGCCTGGAATATTCTGGCCGAATGTCTCGACGACTCGCTCGAGCTTCTCCTCAGTCCGGCCGACTATGTAGACCTTGGCACCATTGACCGCAAGCGCCTGTGTTGCCATTAAGCCTATGCCTGATAGAAGTCAGTACACTGTGACGTGAGGATACAGCTTGGTCTGATTTTGAGTCTGAACGTGATTGAGCGAAGACACCCCCTACAATGTGTCCCCACTATAGCACTTTGACTGACATTGGTTCAAGATCAAGCCGGCGCGATTTCTTCTAAGGTAGAGACTTACCACTACCACCACCCGTGACGAGGGCGACTTTGCCCTTAACCCCGAAGAGGTTTTCGAGCTTGAAAGCATCATTGTTGTTGTTTTTGGAGTCCATGGCTGATGTTCTGGGGGAGGTCGAAAATTGCCGAGATACCTGGGACAGTCGGGAGGCGGCCAAGGCTGCGGTTGTATCTAGCTGATTCGAACGCTGTGCTACAATAGTCAAGGGTCTTGGGGAGTAAGTGTGCTTGAGTATTGACACTACAAGGGGCCGAGTCTGGAGTCGCGATAGCATTTGTTCAGCTGAAGTCTTGGATGTACTTAGTAGCAGAAGCTTACAGATGACCATGCGCTACGAATTAACTCATACCTCGTTGTCCTCGTTCCTGCCAGTGACGTCTCCATGATGTAGACGGTCGGACAAGGGCACCGTACGGAGGTCTATAGGTACTCCTCTCCACGGTACTATGATCGGGACATGTTCTCCAAGGTCTACCGTAATCATTCTGTTTCCTTTACCCCACATAACTCTGACACTTCTTGGATTGACTGTCCTCGGGGTTAGCGATCTTGTGACATTCATTTTTCGATGTCGCTGTAAACAGACGATAATTGGTGCCGAAGAAGTGCACGTTTCCAAAAGCCGTCTGGATGAAAGACATAGAAGATGCAAGCTGCAAACGTGCATGGCCTCAGAGCCATGTAGAGGGAATGGTTTTCGTGACTCATGCTACTGCTGCGTAGTTGGGCTAGCACTGTGTACTAGTAGTTTCTTGAGTGTTTCACTATACAATGAGAAACAGGTTGTGGTTATCACTGCAATGGACTAAGTCAAATGTGATAGTATCAGGCACGGGCGGCGCCTGGAGCACTCGGTCCGTGTGAATGTTGTTAGTGGAACACCATTCCTGTCGAAGCCTAGCCTGCTCACCGAAGCGCAAGCATCACAGACCTTCCTTTCCACAGTCCATTCGCGCAGTGACAACGCATCTACCGCAACGACTAGCGAGGACGACAATCGCCCCTGTTCTTGGTACGCGGACTTCCTACAGACATCGCTGTCTGTCACGGAGGGATGTGGGAGACACCTGCTCCTGGCGTCACCTCTAACTTCAGCAACTGAGAGCCCGTCGCCGATTTGAAGTGTCGCCATCCACCATGTCAAGATACGGCCAGAAGCCGATCTCGTACGAAACACCCAGCTTCCCTTCTCTCTACTGGCCATTCGACGCCAATCCTGGCACGCCACAATACCTCTACGACCTTAAAGATATATGGAAATTCACCCTCTTCTGGACGTTTCTCACAATCGGCTCTGCTCATCTCGTAGTGTCTCTATGGGCTGTCCTAATGCAGTTTTCGACAGCTTACCAGAGACATCGCTACCTCTACCACTCGCCTGAAGGAGTTGCGTTGAGCGCGAAGAACAAAAAGTTGCTAGGCGAAAAGCCATTGCAGGAGTGTGTGAGCTGGGTGTGGTTGATACCTCTAATCTACATGCTCGTTGGTGGTATTGAGGCATTACTGGGCGGTTCGCTGGTTGGCCTCGTTCTGGGAGCAGTCTACAATGCTGGGTATTTTAGGATGAGTACGTGGACGCCCTTCGTCTGGGGTATGGTCAATATGCTCGTCCTGATACTTGGAGGCTTCAGGATTCAGGGAGGTCTTTGAATGGCTATCTGTGGGTTCGAGATTGACTCCTCCGGTAAGAAGAGGAGAGCACTCATAATGGCCGTGCTGAACCCCACGCCCAGGTCGGGATACGTGTGTAGTGTCGTGCGACGCGTTTAGTGCTCTGTAGAGGAGAATCCTGCAGTCATAGGTTTGAAAGAGATTTGACGTCCCCACTGGCTGCTTGTTTTCATCGAACCTACAGGGCATACGGCTGGACTACATGCAGGTCCAACAAAAGGGCACGCGCTTAAAGGATCCCACGGCCGCAGAAAGTGATAGTGGGACTGTGGAAGTAGCCAAAGCTCACCCCTAGAGAAGAAGGATGGTGTGTCATTCCTAATGTCGTCTCTGAAGAAAGGACCAAAGAAGTCCTCGACCGGCTCTGGGCAGCAAAGGATGCAAGCGAGAAGCAAGGTGACCCGACCCGACCGGCTCATCTGGATCCCAATGAGAGCAAGATCAGCGTCTTCTACAGGCTTCGGTCGTAAACAACAATAAGTTGTGGAATAATGGGTCTAGTATTATTCGTTGGTTGTAAGCCGAAGACAGTGGCATTTATAGCTTTCAGGGGGTCGCCAGTACAGAACTAGGGCTATTCAGGTGGTTACGGCCGCCTAAAGCCAGAATATAATCACTTTGTAAAACAGTCATTCACGCGACCCATTATTCCACAACTTATTGTTGTTTACGACCGAGGCCTGTACCTCAAACAGCTAAAGCCCACCTTTTGTGAGCTCATCCAACATTTCGTCGCCGTCGACATGGTCGAGTCGGTGTTGGGTAATAACTTCAAGCAAAATAATGATGGAGGTCACGGACAAGGAGGAGCTTCGTGGCTGGTGGCCGGTGGCAACCCTGAAACTTAAGGCAGATAGTGTGGCTAAGTTACCAGATTTGGGGAAGGAGCAAGGGAAGTCGCAGGTCGAGGTGGAGGAAAGCACACGACCATATCACTCTTCATAGATACTTCCAAAAACCCTGTATGCATCACATTGGCGTTGGAGGCGCTGACTTATGGAGTTTGCATTGCTTGTTGCATTACGCTTGATACCGTGAGAAAAGAAAAGCACTGCGACCAATAACGCTCAAGACTTGCTCGTGCACTTGATCTGCGGCTGAAATAGGCTGTGACGCGAACCGTGCATTGAGGGATCAGAGATCGCAGTCATGGCGTCTGACAAGCGATCGGGTACTGTTCCCAAGGTACCTGTTGCATTGCCGAAGACTGATGGGGCTCCATCAGCTGCCGGTGCGCAGATGACTCCTCAGGTTCCTCAGGAGGCTGCCCTTCATGCTGCGGTAGGATCACGGTAAGTGTTGATGTTGGAAGAAGACAGCAGCTTGCTGACGGAGACGATGGCAGAGTGCGTGTCAGTACCGCTGCACCGAGCCAGTCTACAGTCGAAGGCACCATATACGTCGCCGACCCGACCACCAATCTTCTCGTCCTCAATGTGTCCCCTGCTCAGAATACAGCTATCAACGCCTCGACGCTCCACGCTCCGACTGGCTCCTACCGCATCATACCAGTATCACAGATCACCTCCTTTCAGTTGCAAAGTCTTCCTCCACAACAGACCCCCCATGCCGAACAGCAGCTGTCGCCCAACGCCCTCGATACACAAGCCCTGCAGAATCGGCTACATAGGGAAGTCGCAAAGTTACAGTCTGCACAGTCGAGGCAGGGTCCTAAAGGAACCTCACCAGTCGACCAAGCGCTGTTCGACTCGCTGTCGCGGACAATGCCGACGAGGTGGCAGGGGAATGCTATGATCATATCAGACACCTACCTCATTGAGAAACCCTATAGCTCTGCCAACATTCGCCTGCTGCCAGGCGCCTCAGGTGATCTGGATCGGATGAAGAGAGTGCTTGAGATGGAGAAGCACAAGAACAGCCTGAAGAGCAGCAAGAACGCCATTGATAGTAAAATGGGAGATAGCCCGGCTACGAAAGGAGCTCTGCGCAAGGGAGGCTGAGCGCAATCACGCATGCCAATGCTGAATGGTATAACCCGTGCAATCTATGCCATCACGGGCAGCTACCGCCGGTGACCGCTGTCGAAGCACATGTCATAGGACAGCCGTTCTCGAGTGGCTGTACGACCAGCTGCTCATCACACAATGTCATTCTTGCTCGTCAACTATATGTCGTCGGCGAGGCCACTAACAAAGCTCCGACAGGTTGTTGGCTCGTCACCCTACTCGGAATGGGAGATAGTCTGTACTGAGGAGGAGCGCACTCCAGCTGGTTGTGCCTGTCAATGCTCTGAGCATTGGCTCGATGCCGCGAATTCCAGAGGGCGGAATAACGAAACTTCTCACCCGACTTTGCACACTTGACATTTCTTGAGGGCTCTGGACTATCCTATTTATGGCATTTCTTGCAGGCTCTCTTCACGAGGTGCGAACCCTTTGATATATCCTAGGTACACACCAGATCATGGTCTAAGATGTGCCTGGCTCCTTCCCTAGCAATTGTTTCGCTCTGCTGTAGCCCTCGGCACGTCGAAACTCTAGCGTCAACAGTACTTGCAGATCTGGCTGGCTTATCTTGCACTAGCTTCGATTGTTCCCGAGGAACCGGTCTCCAGTATGCATGCCCTGAAAGTTAAATCGGAATAACTTACAGGGATCTCTGCGAGGGCTGTCTTTCAGTAGAGAGAGAGTGTGTGTGTGTGCATATCATGTAGAGCAATCATGGTGTCCTGCGAGGAGAGACTGTGTCACGGTTTATCTTCTGGATCGAAGAAGACAGCTAAACCGTGCTCAGCAGCAGTAGCCGGAATTGCGGCATCAGAATAGCCGTTGACGGTGATTTGAACAATCTCACAGCCAGCACTGTGCAGGAGCGTGCATCCACTCGTACAAGAAGCAAAACTACGTAACAGCTGGTTACTGAACAATGCACGAGCTAATCATATCTGCGGCTGTATCTCGAGCAGACGGTTGGCTGTTGTGGTGTACCCCGTACTGGGAGATTTGAGATCCCACCAGCACGAGCCCCTTTCCCTTTCTAGCGGCACCAGCATGTAATCTCGAACGTGCTAGCACTAGTCCTGGCAGGTGCTGGACTCTAGTCTCTGGTCTCGTAGACGCACCTGCCGCCTGTGCATCTCTCGCTGGCTTGTTGACTTGCTGACCCATGTCCACGTCGTTGTTGACCTGAAACTGCGACCCTGCCCGCTTTGACTAACATCGACAGACGAGCAAGAAGCAAGACCTCGACCGGGCACACAGTATCTACACCCGACACGACCGACATTGCACCTACCCTGAGGTGAATACTGCAGTGGCAACATAGCCCACAGCAATGGATCTGTATCTGACAACGAGCAATATCGACAACAGCGAAGATGCTCAATCAGTGTCCCTCTCCCTCTCCCCATCACCATCGCCTCGTCTAGCCCCCTCACCCATCGAGGCCAACTTCCCCACAGGCACGAGGTCCTTCTCAGGCTATTCCAGTACGTCCAGCGCCACATCCTACTCCAACATCTCCTCAGTCTCGAAAGCCACATCCATATCTTCCACCTCATCAAGACGCCGCGGCTATGTCAGACCCCAAGGTGCTAGCTTCGCTCAATCAGCCAAGAACAGAGAGAGTGTCATGAGTCTGGGCAGCATAGCACATCTACAGTACTACTTTGCGAGGACAGGTCTGCTCGATGGACGCAGTGGCCAGATGCTCAAGAAGAAAGAGAACGGTGAATACGACATTCCCAGACTCTCCATGAGATCAGGTAGCCAGTCCTTGGACTCTCGCATTGACGAGGAAGGTGCCCTGCTGTTCGAGGCTGCCAAAGAGGATGGCGATGAGATCATGCTTCCACCGACAGTGTCGACGTATAGGAACGGAACACAATACGTGCCTCCTCCACCAAGTCAGCAAGCACTAAAACGAGAGCTTGTTGACTCGCTCGAGAACGCTCTGCACGCCATAGAAGCCTCGGAAGACACCCAGAAGAGTGCCGAAACCCCCACCCAAGGCTTCTACGAGCTAGAAGGCCTGCAGATCCTCGACACCACTACCCTGGCTATAAGGGCAGCCAAGCAGTATTATACCCAACATGCCAACCCAAAACGTCTGAATTCGATCAAACCAGATCAGGAATTGCGAAAGGAGCTGTACGATGTTCTCGAAGTCTTGAAGAAAGCGGCAAACCGCAATTTTGCTGGTGGTTGGAAGGAGGAAGAGAGGCTGACCATCCTCGTGTGGGTTAGTGATGTAGGCATGATGATTGACAAGGAAGCAAAACTGGAAGAGAAGGAACGAAGACAGAGGAAGCAGTGGCAGTGGGTCGACGACTCGAATTGGCTTAATGATGACCGGGGGAGGACCTTGGACTTCCTGTCGTTTCTGCTGACCGAAACTGACACTCCCATCGAAGAGACCTACACAGCGTTACAGCATAAATTCTGGCACACACTGATCGACGGCAAAAAGCTCATCGCCCTGCACAATGCTGCAGTCCGCCGGAGCAAGCGACAGTTTGGTTACGTGGAAAAATGCCATGACGATGTCAACAAACCATACAGGAGGGCAGAGAACATACGCTATTGGCTCAAGGCTGCAGAACTACGCTTTGAAGTCAAGTTCACCCGGAGACTCGATGTTCTCTCCACTGTCAACGCGAAGCCTGAAGAGATACAAACACTGAACAATTTCGAAGATGTCGTCATGCAGTGGGCGAGAGGCGTCAGAAAGGACCTGACAAAAGATTGGAACGGAGAAGAAGAGAAGAAATTGCATGCCAGAGCTAGGAGTTTGGCA
>Ga0066648_10000295_pt1 | contig 35258 bp, 23 predicted proteins | sample CryGeyCG12114_NA_FD_59537 | JGI IMG/M metagenome (GOLD analysis project Ga0066648, IMG submission 59537) | Groundwater microbial communities from aquifer - Crystal Geyser CG19_WC_8/21/14_NA | ecosystem: Environmental > Aquatic > Deep subsurface > Groundwater | place: USA: Utah: Grand County... | reverse complement strand
TGCCTGGTACTGGGGAGACTTCTTCTTCTTGGTAGATCAAGACTTGACCTTTGATGGCGTATTCGAGATGGCCCCTCACCCAATGTACTCGATCGGTTATATCGGATATTATGGTATCTCGCTCATGGCGGCAAGTCAAAAAGTCATGTTCATCTCCATATTTGCGCACGCTGCTCAATTTGCCTTCCTCGTCCTCGTCGAGAACCCGCATATCGAGAAAACCTACAATTCTCCGCCACCGCGACAGCAACTACATGAAATCCCACAAAATGCTGGAGAGAGGCCCAGAACACCCCGGAGCGACCATGCAGCTTCGTGGCCCAATGCTGGAAGCAACATGCCGCCTGCGACACATAATCTGCTCGGCCCTCAGAACTTTGATTTCTATCGCGTTACTGACTCTTCGACCATTGTCATACAGGTGCTGGTACTGCTGCTTACAGTCGTCACACCCAAGACCACTTCCTACCGAGCAGTGTTCTTCACTAGTGCTGTCGTATGTCGAGTATGGTACTCTATTGGCATTGGCTATCTGCTCAATCGACAGTCGACCAAGAAGAAATGGACACGTCACTTTCTCAAACATGGTGAAAGCACTGGTGAAGCATGGAGACAGTGGAAAGGCACATACCATATGAGCATGATAATGTGCTACGCGACCTTCGGTGCCGCTGCATGGAAGATGTATACACCTCCTGCTGCATGGGACGACAGTCTGGTCGTGCTCAGGCATACGATTGGCTTGTGTCTCGTCACACTGCAAATGTGGGTGGCGTTCAGTATCTATGAGCAATTGGGAGAGTTTGGATGGTTCTTTGGTGACTTCTTCTTCGACCATTCCCCAAAGTTGACCTATGGTGGAATCTATCGTTTCCTGAACAACCCCGAGCGTGTTCTGGGACTTGCAGGGGTCTGGGGTGTCGCTCTGATCGCGAACAGCAAGGCAATGTTTTGCCTCGCTCTGTTGAGCCACACGCTAAGTCTGCTGTTCATCCAGTTTGTGGAACGGCCTCATATGCAGAAGCTGTACGGTCGCCACCTGCGACAGGACTCTGGCTTAGTGCGAAGCATCAAGCGATCACTACCTCCGCCTCTGAGACAATGGCAGGATGGCTTAGACAAGATGATTGGCGAGGCACTCGACACTGTGGAACAGTTTTTGGATGCTGCTAGACCTCAACTTGGCGCAAGCATCAGCAACGTGGTCGAGCCTACGAAACAGCTCCTTTCACAGTACCCTGCACGTATGGTAGTTACGAGGGTTGACCCCGATGTTGCCGGGCTTGATCCGGCCGATTACGCCATCGAAATTGAAGGAGAGTCATCGCAATCCGGAATAAAATCGGCAGACGAGAGTCATATTCTTCGTATTGACTACGGTACTCCTATCAAGGTCAAGTGGACTGCGCCAATCAACCATGCGAAGCTCGACTGGATCGGGTTATACATGGTGTCACGAAACAGCTCGAAGGATATCACGCAGGTGCCATCTCAGGGCAGATGGATCGCCACGAACCCAGGTGAATATGACGTCCTCGCCTCTGAACGAGGATTGGTAACCTCTAATGTGAGGGTCACCAAGACACGCTCGTCCGGAGAACAGGCGGAATACATGACTGGCGAAATGCTCTTCGCTGGTGACAAGCTATTCTGGGAGCAAGGTGTCTTCGAGTTTCGCTACCACCACAATGGCAAGCACAACGTCATGACAATCTCGGAACCATTTGAGGTACAAATACAAAGGTACAAGGACGAGGACAACGAATTGGTTGAGTCTCCGGGGCATAGCTTATCTGCAATGCACAATGAGGAGATCATCCGACAAGCGCTTGAGAGGGCACTATTGCCTGTAATTCGAAACTGCTTCGAGAGGGACCCCGAGATAGCGCCAACCACTCCTCAAGAGATATTTGGTGGTATGGTCGAAAGAGACGGGAAATTCTCACGTAGGGCCGTATATGCTATTCAGCATATGTTCGGCATAGAGTTTGCACCTCAAGTCGTTAAGGCCGATGGAAAGGTGGAAAATCTGGCATGGCGGATATGGGAGGCAGAGAAAGCACTAGTAAGTTGGCTGGTGATCAAACACCAACCCTTTACTGACCATTTTCACAGGCTCCTTTCAGCATGTCCAAATCCAGAGGGACTTCGACACCTGTGGAGTAGTGGTCTGCAGCGTTGTGAGGTGAATCAAATCCCTTCTTCCGTGCATATATTTTGGTCGGCAGCACAAACGACGCCGGTGAATTTTATCATCAGCGAGATAAGAGCAAAACTGGGTTGTTTATCATACGCAACATCCGAAAGGCGAAAGGGTTTGAAAAGGTACATCTCCCTGTCTTTGCACTGTTGCAGGCTTGTTGATGGCTACTCGGTCTCGTGCTTCACACGCATGAAAAACCCACGAAAAGACGTAAATCGCAATTGACGACCACACTGTTTACTTGCACGTGTGTTTCTTGACACCTCCTCACAGGATTTGCGAACGACGTGACCAGGACATGGTATGAAATGCAAACGAAATGTGCTAGATACCAGCCACGTTGCCTGTCCGGGACAGGTCTGCTCCAGCTGGCCCGCGGTCCAACGACAAAGCCAGGTTTCCGCGTGTTGGCATTGCTTGAGTACGACGCTCGGGCGCCGAACAATTTTCCGCTGCCATTTCCGCCTGATCTCCAGACGATCCACGCACGTATGACTCGATCTTTGCGAATGTAGAACTGTCTTGGCTCTAGCGAATTTGGCATGATCCGTCGTGGCATACGAACCGCGTGTCTAGAGCCTAATCCGGAGATCGTGCCATATATTTCCCTGACTTGGGCTTAGCATGATTGTCATTCGAAATGACAATCTACATCTGCATGATCTATAAAGCGATAACATCGCACGATGCATGAATACGTATATGACAGCTCTCCTTCTCTACTCAATGTGGCTACCGACACAACCAGTGTCCTGGAAATCCAGGTAACAACTAGGTAGTATAGGTCTTAATTCTCAAACACCACCCCGTCAAGCTGCTTACCAGATAGCAGCGCACTTGCATGCAAATCTGAATACATCACTCTGATACACGCTGCACCATGGCACCAAGAAGAACATCGACCATAAACAGCAATAGCGGCGGTTCGTCGACCATGACAATGGAAATGCCGACCTACCCAGAGCATGCAAAGGCAATTTCGCCGTCGATCTCACAAGAGCCTTCGGACAAAGGCACGACAAGGACCGTCGGGGCGAAAGTAGATGACTACGAGGAAGCGACCCTCCCTAACCCCACGACAGCCAATACCACACCTCAACTACAGAGATGGAATCATCCACGAAGCAACATTTCCCGTGTTCTCGCGACTTTGTGGTGCTTTACGATCCTGGGTGCCAATGATGCTGCATATGGCGCCCTAATTCCATACCTCGAAGCTTATTACAAGGTCGACTATCTCACCATATCACTTGTTTTCCTGTCGCCAGTCGTCGGCTATACTGCCTCAGCATTGACAAACAATATCGTACACATGAAATTTGGCCAGCGCGGAGTCGCAGCAATCATGAGTGTCTCGCATCTGATCGCATATATCGTCATCAGCCTTCATCCACCCTATCCAGCCCTAGTGGTCGTCTTCATGCTTGCAGGATACGGCAATGGCTTGGGCGACAGCGCGTGGAACGCATGGATCGGCGACATGGCCAACGCCAACGAAGTCCTCGGCTTCCTACATGGCATGTACGGACTCGGAGCCTGTATATCGCCCCTCATCGCAACAGCAATGATAACCCGAGCCGGCTGGCAATGGTACGAGTTCTACTACTTCATGATTGGCGCCGCAGTCATTGAAATCTTCGTTCTAACAGGCACGTTCTGGAAGTCAACAGGCGCAGCCTACCGCGCTCAACATGCCGCAGGCCTCACTGCACACGCAGATCCGCTCGACCAACCGTCAGGCGCTACCACGCCAACAGGCACAGGAGCGACGCCACGCAAGGAGCAAGCGCCATTGATGCAGAGGATCAACCCCTTTCACGAGCACTTCTTCATGAACCAGCCACTCCGATCATCATTGTCATCAAGCAGGCCAAAACCACCACCAGGTCCCCTCGCCTCCTTCCTGCGCAAGATCAACCCCTTCAAGAACGCATCCGGCGCCACAGCCGCAGCCGTCAACAACCGCGTCACGATCCTCTCCGCCGTCTTCCTGCTCTTCTACGTTGGCGCAGAAGTCAGCATCGGCGGCTGGATCGTGGTGTTCATGCTCCGTGTCCGCCACGGCACGAACTTCGCTTCCGGCATCGTAGCCACAGGCTTCTGGCTCGGCGTCACAGTCGGCAGATTCGTCCTCGGCTTCGTCACCGCGCGGTGTTTCCCAACCGAGAAACACGCTGTTGCGTTTTACCTTGTTTGCTCGCTTGCGCTGCAGGTGCTGTTCTGGCTGATACCTAGCTTTACTGTGTCGGCGGTCATGGTGGGGTTGCTCGGGTTCTGTAAGTTTGATAATCTGGTTGCCTGACTACCTGCCTAGATGCTATACTATGCTATGTCATGGAACGAACACTAATCATTTACAGTCATCGCGCCAATGTTCCCCGCTGCTGTTGTGGCGTTGACCAAGCTTCTGCCGAAACGGCTGCATGTTGCGGCCGTGGGCTTTGCTGCTGCGGTCGGAGCTTCAGGGGCTACTGTTTTGCCGTTCGCTGTGGGCGCCATTGCGAATTCACGTGGTGTGCAGGTCTTGCAGCCTGTAGTGCTCGCGCTTTTGGCGACGATTCTGTTTGTGTGGTTGCTTCTCCCGAAGTTGCCGAAGCAGAGGATGGCTTGAGGTAAGGTCTTCAGGAGAAGTGAAACGAACATGGTCATCGGAACTGGAACCTAATACAGGAATTAACTGAATTGTCTTTTTCTGTGGGTACGTAGTGGCCTAACTCGTGCTCTAGCGTCAAGTGGCTTTTTTCATTTCAAGTGCTGCTCCTCTCTTCCCACTTGAACACCCCTTTCAGCAACCGCGCGTACTGTTCCATTATTGCACACTGGATTTTCGGGTAGGCGGACCTCGGTACAGCCCAGAAGAAGAATCCGAAAACCCAGATGTAGCCGATGCATCGCCACACAAGAGACACCTGTCTGCTGTTTGGCCTGCCACCGCTCTTGTCGCCGTCCATATGCTTCTTCTCTTTCTCTGTCTCTCCGTCTCGTCCTTGCTCAGAGCTCGGCTTCCTAGGTTTTGTTCCTCCAAAATAACTCAGCGCCACATTCTCGATGGAAACAGCCGCGAAATTGGTCAGGTAGAACCAGATGTCCGTGTAGTATGCGCAGTGATCGCCTGTCTGCCAGCTGACAAGCGCATGGACAATACCAGAGAAGAAGAAAAACAGGAAGTGTCTGATCGTGTTAGTAACGCGTTTGTCGTCCCTGAGCATTCGAGGCAGGAGGTTGATTAGCAGTTGTGTGTAGTCTAGATAAGAAGAGACGTGGCCTCTATGCCAGAATCTGCGTGGTTGTTTAGCGAACGCGCATGAAGTCAGGTTCATAGTTCACTGACCTGCTCCAGAACCTGCCAATGGTATATGCTTCTAGTGGGTTTCCCAACAGATGGGGCCAGTCGCGAGGCTCACCAACCCGGACGACAAAGATCCAGAACATCGCGAAGATAGTGTTCACTGACTCAAGTACAAGAACCGTTGTCCAGAAGGAATTGATCGTAACGAGAGCTCGGATGACGTTCTCTCTGCTGGTAACGGGTTGCAGTCGTCCATAAAAGAATGGTAGTAGAAGACGACGGAGATATGTGGTCGGAATGTCGCCGAACCCTGTGGGCATAAGAGCGCCGGGAAAGCGAGGATCAATGATGTAGATCTGAGTGAGCCAGCCGATCAGACATCTGACAATATTCCAGATCGAGAAGGGAGCTTTTTTGCTGGAGAACATTAAGCTGTCTTCCTTCATCCCATCAACGTCGCTGTTCGAGGTGTTGAGCAAGCGAGGATTGCAAGTTATTCTGTACACTCGTTTCCATGATCGAAGGTTGAGCCAATCTGGGTGGCGAAGTGGCTTGCCATTTTCGTCTTTTTCCGGACGCAGTGTCCATCGCTTGATATACAATAGCGACGTGAAATGGAAGAGCCCTATCAAAGTTACATAGCCCCAGACTGCTGCTAATCCCTGTGGGTATGTCAGATAGTTGATGGTCCTGAAAGATATGTAGGTCGGGAGGAGGATCGCCGGCAGAGTCCAGAGCCGGTGTCTCAACGGGACTGTGAACGCTAGACCTGCATTGATGTTAAGCACGAGCCAAGCTAAGACAGGGACGAGCGGCTTCACTGTGTCAGCGGAAGGCATGGCTTCTGCTCAAGTCAATGCGTTGGTCTTCTTGTACTAATGAGATTATTTCGTAGGCATGAAAGCAAGCTGGGCAAGCCAAAAGTTAAAGTAATTGCTATGATGGTCAATGCTTTCGCCATCAGAGAGCTGGGAGCAAACATGGCCGCAAGCAGCGAAATGGTCGCTGAGTGATCAGCACTGACAAGCGACGATACTTCGACATGAAACCCTATCGCATACTGCTAAGATATAGCATGATACCGAACTGCAGAGAAGTATAAGGCACTCACAGATTGTCTTTGCTTGAGATGATCGCATTGAGATGTATTCGTGCAGGTCCGAAGGGATCGAACTCACCTGGCAAGCACGTCAAGTTATGAGAGAGGAATGCGCGGCGCGCGTGAGTGGTTTCAACGGGCGACCGCACAAAAATAGCACCATCACTTTTGTCCGCTTGCAGTAGCGAAAGCTGCTCATGCAAACGCTGCGACGATAGTCCTCTGCAGCTTTTGAGCTCAGTCGCAGGTCGAACGCTTGGGACCGCAAGTGAGGGTTGAGGTTGCAGCTCTTAAAAGTAGCTAAGCTGATATTGTTGATTGTCCTGAGCTGTGTCGAGGAGGTATGCCCTGGCAGAAGTTCGCCTAATGGTTGATCGACAGACCAACTTCAATTACGTCTAATTTGGGCCCGCTTCCTTACGTGTGACCTCGCTTGTCATGGCTACAGAGCAGAGGCCATGCCCTGGTCCTGGTTTTCATGAGGTCTCTCGTAAGGTCACAGCATTAGCATATGTTTTGGCCATTTGACTAGCGCTCTCGCCGAGTGGCTCATGTTTGATGAAAGGCTTCGATCATTCAAATGCTGATCAGGTCCTCGCTTCCAGGACTTAGGTCAACAACAGGAAACTCAGCCATACGGATCTTCGCACTGCCATATGGTCTCAGCTCCACAGGAAAAGCACGGCCAATGCACTTGTGACGGCCTGTCTTATGGTCTGGAGAAGGTGGTGGGAGTGGATAGCCTCCTCGCACCGCGTTCTTCCGCTGCAGGCGACTGTCAGACTTGGTTACCGGGTCTGAATCCTCTGATAGCGGCAGGGGACTATTGTAAACCGGGACCGTTTTGCGTACTCCATCCCTTGCGTAAGCAGGATCAGACGAGACGAATTGAAATGACTCTGTTGCATTTGAAATGCTGCTCAACCTCACCTCAGGGCCTTCCTCTTCGTACTGCACAGGAGCGGTCATTCTCCATTCAATCTCACACGCCATGATACTAATTGCCACGGGTGGCCGGAACTCGGACCAGATAGGATTGGGCCAATCATCGTAGCATTCCTTGGTGAACGAAGTCTCACGTTGGTCTCCTGAGCGTGCTCTTGTACAGTCTGGATCGGTGTAAGCGTTGCCGTACTCGTTCACGCGTGCTGTGGACGGATCAATAGCTATGTTCCATGGTATCCGTGTTTGTGGTTCACCGCCGCCAAAGCCGCTATCATCCTCTGTGCGCATGTGATTTTGCGAACGTGGTGTGATACTCCAATCATTAGCTTCTGGCGGCGCTTCGCCTGGAAGCCTATAATTCGCGGGGCGCCGTGGAGTATAGACGCCACGGAGTGTGTGTGCGAACAGTAGCGGCCCGTGTGTCAAAGCTACAGCGGAGTTGGGTCGGTCGTGAATGATTGGCTCGGTGTCGGAACGATTCGCGAACGGGGACAGATAGACCGAGAACGACAGCGATCCAGCCGGAAGTAATACAGTATGAAGGCCGTTGTGAGCATCGGGCTTCAGAGGCTGAGGGTCCTTCTTGATTGGAGTAAGCGGCTGCTGCGCTGTGCTCTTGTAGCTGAAGAGTGCCATATCGTCCTTCTCTAGGTATATACCCGTCTCCGGATTCTTCAGGTCTACCCATCCGGGTACACGGAAAGAGAAATTGAAAGCATCCTGGGCTTCGACGTGATATGTCAGAAGTTGCGTGAACGGATAATTTGTCTCGCAACGGATGTGCACATGGTTGTCGAACCTCTGACCACCTTCCTTTTTGCGCACAGTGGTTCTGACATCACTTGGTAGAAGAACAACATGAGCAATGCCGTTGTGTTCAGGATTCCGAACCCACGAATTCGAAAGGAGCTTTGGATACCCTTGTGGAAAGTTGACCGTGCAGCAAGGATAGTTGGGCTCGGTTCCGAACGTCAAGCCCCAAGGACCAACATTCCAGAAATGTGTGTCTGGGACCTCGTATGAGTAGGGTTGATTCGTCTGTGCCACATATTGATGAGCCCACCATCGTGGCATGATCATAGCCGGCATAGCATTGAATGCAGCATTCTCAAGCCTGTCTGCAAATGAGGCGTCACCTAGGATTTGGTATAGTGTGCTGAGGGAGAACATCGTTTCGACAACTGAGCATAGCTCGGTACCTCGTGCCGGAGAATTGCTCGACATTCTTTCGTCGCCAACGATGGCACCAGACGAGGTACCGTGATAGTCGAAAGTCAACCGCACACCACGACGAGAGCTATCGAGTAGGTCCTGGTCATGGAGCAGCCGGCCCATTACCGCAGGTGATTTGAGTCCTTGACCAGCGTTGACTGCGTGTAGTACGGGGAAAAGAGGGTTTATGAGTTCCGGAGGGTAACTTTCGATATCCTCCTTGAGAAAAACACCATCTGAGTACCACCATGACCAGTCAAAAGCCTTCTCGTAGATCATGAACATGCACTCGTGTATCTTTGCACTATTGTCCTCAGGATGATTCTCGTACAGCCACTGCAGCGCCAGCACCATGTCAGAAGCTCTTGATCTACCCCATTGCTCATCGAATCGATCACCTTGCTTCCAGACATAGCCTTGGTAATCGTTCTTGAGCATCGAATGCATGAGATCCACGAATTGATGCATTGCATTGAGCATTTGTCTTGACTCGGACGGGTCGGCAGCTTCGACATATTGTGCTGCAGCCAAGAAGAACGGGTACCTGCCCCAGAAATTCCGCGTTCGCAATTCACTTTCTGGTCCAAGCCAGCCATCTGGGTGTTGGCTTAGCAGCACATATGATATCTGCTGGTAAACCTCGCTGAGTACTCGCTGGTCGTCAAGGGCGAAAGCTAGTGGTACAAGACCATTTATGTAGTACGGCCATGCTTCGTTGAGAATGCTGTATTCTTGGTCACCTCCGCCCCAAGTAGCATTACTGACAAGACGGTAAAACTCATGCATATGACCTGGGAGCCCATCGGCCATAAGTTCAAGCTGCTGACGGAACCATCCTCGAGGTTTGATTGTGCCGAGTGGCAGAGGCTCAAATGCTAGGGGCAGGAGTGTCTTGTTCAGCACGCTGTAGTCCGTATGGCCACGGTGCTCTTCTGAAGTTCTCACCTTCCATCGCGGCGGGGAGGCGAAGAAAGCTTCGAGGTCTACGGCAGGCTCAGATGGCTTGCCTATGAAGGGTGTCAGCAACTTCTTCCGCACATAAGCTACTGGTGCTCGTAATCATAATCGCACCTTTGCTCTGCGCAGGAAAGGTATAATCGTGCTTCAGGGAAGCTCCGACCCATTCGTGAGCCGAGGCCGCACTGAGGAGACATATGTACAGCAGCAACAGAGCATACTTGCTACACAGGATTGACCTTTGCATGGCTTTTTACTAAAGCTCCTTCACGCCAGCGTAAGAGGCAAGTGTGAGAAGTAAACCCCCATCGTGCTGTTGAGCATAAGGGCGCGTGATATTGCAGCAACTTGGCAGAAATGTGTGGAGAAATGGTCACGGGTATCCCCCTGCAAGCTCTAAATAGTGCAAGGGTCACAGGTTCGCCAAGCAACAAGTCAACCGCCGAGCTTGATGCCGAGGTCATTATGCGTAGAGGTGTCAGTGATGTCCCTAAGTGCAAGAATATGATCTCTAAATATTGCTGTCAACTCGTTCTCGACAATAAAAGTAGCTCCGCAAACATGAGAAACGGTATCAACATTAGTAGATTCGTGCCTCGAGAAATGTCACGCCCGCTATGACCATATTTTGGCTTCCTTGCCTCCGATCTAATCAGCTCTGCCGTTGCGCAAAGGTGGCCGTTGTCGGCATCCAATATATTCGTCTCCGTAAATGCTTCGTATGTCTTCCTTCTCCCAAGTAATACGACAAATGGAGGGAAAGTCTTTGTACTGTGGGCGAGCAAATTGAATGTCGATCCTTGCTCCACGTACGTCCATCAGCACAGTCTGGTGCACCTCACATGTGCATCCCCTACCCTGTTTTCCGACGGTCTGCAGCTTACCAAGCGATCAACAGGCAAGCGTGGTGTAAAAGCTATGTACAGAAACGAAATTTGTACTCGTCTAGCTCTTTTTATATGCATAGCCTTCTCCATGGATAGCCTGTCACAGTGGACCTCCTTTCTCATGTCGCGGTATCAAGACTCATCTTCCGTAAGGTCGACCAACTCGTGGTTCGAAGTATCGCCAAATAGCGGTGGCAGATCGTCCGTGTCGTTAATGAATTGGTGGAAAGGGTCCATCATAGAATCGCGACTGAGCTTCGCTCCTATGTCGGCACAATACATACCAACCCGAGTCTCCACATGCGTGCTAGGTGTGACTGTAGCGTCAAACAAGACCGGTCTGGAAGAGTTGGAAGATAAGCTTGTGGCGTTGTAATTTGAACATTGGCGTTCATAGGCACTCTTGTGACTCTCCGCAGCTGCTGAAGCCTGCCGCTTGATCTTGGTCGCAACACTGCTTGAGGAAGGACTCTCGGGACTTTCTGAACGTGCCATAGCATCTTCTACTTTTCGTTTCAGAGATTGAATCTGTTGTCCATACGAATCGAGACGTTCGGTGGGGAATTGACGTTCCAGCCTTTGCTCCGCGTCCATGAGGAGCTGAACAAGATGTGTGTGGCCGTGTTTGGCTGCAACTTTGGATGCGGGGAGGTTGCCGTGTTCGTTTCGTTCGTCTCGGGGTTCGGCCTTGTTTTCAAGCAGAGTTCGTATGACCGCCTCAGAGCGACCTGCTGCTGCAGCATCATGTATTGGTGAACAGAACTCAATCCCATGTTGTATCTTTACTCCTTGCGACAAGATGAATAGCACGATAGGTTCATGTCCCGCCATACTTGCAAGGCAGAGAATGCTTTTCCCCGTCGGATCCTGAGCTTTGAGATCAGCGCCTTTATTAACAAGAAGTTTGAATGTGTCAAGGGAACCGACATAGGTAGCTATCATCAATGGTGTCAAACCTAAAGTATCCCGCCGTTCCAGCATTGACGTCTCGCATTTGCGTAGCCGTCGCAGCGCCCAGCTTAGATAATTGATATCGCTAACCTCAGCTGCTACGTGCAACACGTTCCGACCAAGTATATCGATATCTTCGTCCAGCGTGCATAAAGGGTCAATGATGTTCTTTCTTCTACCTGTCAGTAGAGCCAGATGTGCGGCACAGATTCTCGACGTCCCAGAAGGGTCAAGGACCTGGCGATAGGTATCCTCGATGTCGCTGAATGTTAGCTTCAGTACTTCGCGCAGCCCATCCGATAGCGTTGATATCATTTCGAAAGTGTAGTCGGCCAGATAGGCCTGGTGCCCCCATGATGCGTGAAGCCGATTGACTTCCGAATAGTCCTTGCGAGATCTGTACAGCGCGCATAGCTCATCTCTCAAACCCTGGATGATTCTTTCGAAGCTGTTCACCGCTGTGGAGCTAGACTCGTTTGGCTTCGTGCATGCTGAAATGTAGCGACGGCCTGTGTCAAAGGCTCTTCGTGCAAGTAGCTCCTTTTGAAGTACCGACACCTGCGACCGCAGCTGTATCACATGGCGCAGAGTGGTCAACACGGTATTGCCGATAGCGAAAGTGAAAAAGTGAAGCGCTGGTGTGAAGTCATGATTGTTCTTCAGTGGCCATGCCTGTTGCATCTGATTGACAGCGCCACTTCGCGCTTGCAGATACTCGTACAGGTCTATCAGCATCCCCATGTTACAGAGCTGGACGAGGGCCTGGTCGAAGACACTACCATTGGGCTGCCATCTTTCGCTTTCGAGGGTGGCATCCGTATACATTGACGCATGACTTGTCAGGTTCATGGAAGAAGAGCTTTCCAGGCTGCTCGTCAGATGATGGTAAGCACATGAGCTGAGACATATGCCGCGACTATTCCCTTGCTGAGCATGAATGAAACAAGCAACTCACCCCTGGTACGGCTCTGCACGGCCGGGGACAGGTTCAGGCCGTTGTGTGAACAATGCATCAGACCGATGTGGGAAACTATCCGGGCTGTAAGGCCCTACAATAGGTGTTGCTTCGGTCGTGGTAGGACTGCCTTGTCCTGGGTTCCTGGGGACACGGACATTCTCAGAGCATGGCTCATTGGCCTTGGTACATTCGTTGCATCGTTCCCTCAAGGTCCAGTCACGGACTTCGGGCAAGCACTGTCGAGAGAATTATCAGCATCGTCGACAAGGAGGAGGAACAATGCGGCGAGGGATACATGTTTTGAAAGTTTGGGCTAAGTGGTCACTAAGTTGGTGCATCGATCGGGGCGAACCATGTCGGAAATTACTGGTGAGGCGACGGGACCCCTGCTATTAACTCGACTCACCTTGATCTTCTTTGTCCGACACCTCTGGCACTTGTCTAAACATCTACTGATCTTCGGACGACCTCGACCAGGTGTGACAAAAGACTGAAAAGAGTCCATAGTATATACAAGAATCTCAAGGTAGCAACGCCCAACTTTACTGAGAACAAAGGCTGAGTAGGCTTTCGAAGAGCGAGGAAGGGGATACCACTTATACGCCTGTGCTTAATGCGTCTGGCGGTGCTACGCCTTTCGCCTTTCCGCTTGCTATATGCGATTCGCATGTCTTTCTTAGGTAGGAAATGTTCAAGCACATGATTTTGAGAAAGGTTCTATTGTGAAAGCTGTCTTGTATCACCTTCACCCATCTACACCCAGCGCGCTGATCTAAAGTATCTCTGTCAACTCCAGTCTGAGTCCTCCATGGCGATTACGATCATCTTCTGGGCAGGGAGAATGAACCCAACAGAGGTTGAAGCCAGGAGCAGCAGTTGATTGCGGTGCCAGAGCTTTCTTTATGTTTGGGCCTCCGAGCACCAGAGATAAAGCCGACAGCCAAAGATGATCCGTATGAACATCCTCGCATTCAGACGCGAAGTTCAGGCGGGCATGCGAGCCGATTCTCTAAAGGACGGGACCTGATTCGAAGACACAACCCTTCGCATCGCATCCCGCATGAAGCCCAGGCGCATGCCTGGAACAAATTGGCCTGCTGCGACGACCTTCGGCACCTCCTTCCGTGCAAAGAGCGTCATTTCGGTTAAGCTTTCCTTTTCAGCAAAAGCATCTCTCCAGAACCACGGCCCTAGACCTGATTAAGCAAGTATCACAGTCTCGAACAACTCCTTGTCAGACGATGTTCACGCCATCAAGCACCATGTGGGAGGTCTAATGTTTTGGCCTCCTAGGCAACATGAATTTGATGGCAACGTTTTCGCATGAGGCCAGTTGCAGCGCTGATGGGTACACGAACCACATCTGACGGAATTGAGCAGAATAGCTCCTAATAGTCCGACCTCAGATGTAAAGTTCGGCAATATGCTGCACAAGATATGAAGCTCGATTCGACCTTCAAAGCAGAGTGCAGAAGGTCTGCGTAGCTGCCTCGAGTGTTGTCTAGCCTTGAGGATGTGGTTCGATGATACTCCCATATCATTACCGCACCAAGATGAATCACGGTTATTGCGCCGATGGCAGTCCAGCACACCTTCTCGCTTCCTCACAACAGGCTCTATCTTGGATCAGCATGCACCACTAAGTGAATCTAATCTCCACGCAGTGCAGCCCAAAAAAGTCTTCGCAACTATCTGGCGTTCCCAGCCTGAGAAAAGCCCTCAGATTCGGCAGCGAGCTGGCACATGCCAAGATCATGTAGATCTAAGCCACCGTCTGACAACGGACCCACAACTCGAAGACTGGCACGTCGTTTGTTTAGCAGACACAGCAAATTCAGAAACATCAGCAAAACCTCAATCATCCGACAAGCTGTGCAAACGCTTCGCTGCTTCAATTTGCCATGGCAGGGCGTGGTACTTGAGATGCGGCCAACTCGAGCTCCCAGACATGGCAGCATGGTTGATTTGGCAGGAACACGAGCCTATCAGTGTGCTCAGGCAACCGCCTTGGACCCTCATTGATGATAGTGATGGCCATGCAGGGCTTTCGGATACCGAGATAAGCAGCTGTAGGCATTCCCTTCTCATCCTGTTCGAGACAAGGTCCGCAGAAGAGATTCGAATTGCTCTGTTGATGGTTTACTTTGTTAGCAACAGCTTCAGACGCTTGTCTCTCTCGGAACTGGTTGAGGCTGTACGGAGCATTACTTTGTCTGAACCTGATTGCAGAAGTCGGCTTGAGCATGATACCTCACAATGCCGCGCACACGATCACCTGTTAAACATATGCAGTCCGCTTTTGAAGAACGATGCAGACGGCAACATCGTTTTTTTGGAGCCCTCGATGAAGCGATTTATTTCAACAGTGCAACTGCCAGGACTAGAGCATGGTCACGGAAAGATGACACAAATGTGTTTCACGCAGATTCGGCAGCTTGGCGCAACTTTCATCGTTCGACCCTGGACAAGGTTTCGAGAATGGTTTCGATCATGCAGCGATTGGCCTTTGTTTAGATATGTGGCGAGATACTGGTCGTGCCATTACCGGCTTGCAGCGGCCTCTCGGAAAGATCTCAGTGCTGAGCTTATTCGCATGGTAAATATTGCTTTGGCTGGTCAAAGCCTAGGCCAGACACCCATTCTACTCCAGCGCAAAATCCTTAGCGCTGGTTATGGTATTGCTCAGGTCTATGACTTACCCGAGTTGAAAACTACTCTCCAGAACATGGGTGCCTCTAAGATCCCGTCACATATGCCTATCCCTTCCTCACAGCAATGGCAGCATATGAGGCCGGTGTTTCACATAAGTATACCTGATCAGATTTCTTTCAACTACACGCCCACTGTATCAGAGGTATTCGATGCACGATCAATACTGTGTATTCGAGAGGATGCAGCTGCCGCCATCACCGCCGAATTGAGTGCATTGCATATACAGCTTGGACAAAGCTTCCACATGTCTTATACGGACCAAGATGAGGTCTTCCTGCCTCTCCTCGAGTACGGGCAGGCTCAGTCCGATGACTGGGAAAAGATTGATATTGAAGAGCTAGAGCAGCAGGCCCTTTTGAAGTTAGAGGATTGGGAATGTGTTTGCGCAGAGGGCACACAGGATTCTGTTTGACCCTGATATCGTTGCGTCTAGTCGATCGGCGGTTTGTGCCCATTTCCTGGCTGTTTGTGAACCTATGTCTATCGATGGTCCCAACTCTGGGCAACTACAATGTGCTGTCAGTGTATCGACACTGTTTGCCATTTCGCACCATTTCTAGGTCGTGAAAAGTACACATTGCAATTGGGCCTCTTTTTCACCCAGAATACACTTAAATACTACAACACTCTAGTGAGCTAGGATGGGAAGCCACCAAGTAACAGAGTATACGTATGCTATCCACGCAGCAGTAGTGTCGTTCCAATTAACGAGATGATAGCGTCCTCTGCCCTGGTCTATCGCCGACAGTACCGCACGATGGCAAGCAAAAGATTCATACAGCCCACGGATATCTGTTCTCAAACCCTTCTTGGAACCCATGCGAAGCGAAACATGATGGCAAGCGATAAGCGAATCAGGACAAGCGATACGGGTTGTTGCCAGCTGGGTCGAGAATTGATGATCGCTGTTGAGCTTCACGGTGCTCGAATGGGGGGTCGAGCAAGCTTTTCGTCCATGACTGCAATACCATATCAAGTCCCGTTACCAGTCGCATCTTCCATCTCGCCCTTGTAGCTGCCCACAGTTTCTACCTTGTGCCTCAAGCCGGAAGGACCGATTGTTCGTCAACTTAGCCCACGATATGACTGCAGACACAACCTCGACTAAGCCTACGCTATTCCTGCCTTCATATCAGATGTGCAGCTCCTGCTTGGCTTTGACTCATCAGTGCAAGAATGCCTTGCATCCTGCCCTACATTCACACAACAAGCCATGCAAAGGTAGGTCAGCTTCCAAATGTGCCTTGTGTTGTACCATCACTGACCCTCTTCATAGTTTCCCTGTCCGTTGCTGCATCTACAAGCAATGACGTACAACGTCTGGAAAGTGTCGATATGCGCATACCACCTCACAACATGGCATGTTCACCACGCAGAGATACCCTGCAGGACATGGCTGAGCTGGGCACTTACCATAATACCGGGATGGGACCACAAGACTATGCAGCAGAGCTCGACATTTCGTGAATCTTCATCATCGAGGCACGAACTGATTTAGGTTGGTTCGGTCGTGGGACTCGATCCAAGAACAATATGATAATCTTCAGCGGAAGGTGCCGTGTACCAAGGCTACAATGCGCATGCGCAAAAAGTACCAGAGTCACGTGGGACACAATGAGCGGAACAAGGTGATGCTCGGTGCTAGACACGGCTCACTACTCTGTTAAGGCTGAGCGGGCACAGCGAGCCAGGGGTATCATACATCATGAGCTGTACAAGACGATAAAGGTATCAGAGACGTGAGATAATGGCTGATAGCTTGGTGGCACCATCGAGAGGCTAACTATGATGACGTAGAATTGGAGCTTGAAACAAAGTTGTAGGAAGTGAAGGTCAATAAGCTGTTCAATTCAACCACTATCGAAATTCGCTATTGCCAGAACTTCTGGGGCGACGAAGTGTCTGTGCCATTCACACGGCCTGACAGAAGATTGCCCAGCACTCCAAGCTATGTCCAAGACAAGATGACGGTGTGCACATTGTTCCTTATGATGAATGTGCAGTCTGGAGTCGGTACTTAGATGGAGTCAAGACGCCCTCCGGGGTGGGCCCGAATTCGGTCGAAGTTCGGCATCATACTAATCCGATGCTTACCTTTGGACCTGCTCGCTTCGCAGCAACGGCGCTGGACAGCCGCAATTGACCGTCTGCCGAGAGTCATGAGTAGCTTTCGTGTAACCAAAAAGCTGGTTTAAGTGGTAATTTTGTAATCTTCAATCAACTTGTATAGCCATGCTATGTTTAGACCTCGCTTGCAATCTGCTTCAGTTGCAGCAACAACGAGATTAGTACCGACAGGATGGTAGCCTATCGGTGACGGCGGTGTAACAAAATGTATGCAAAGACCGAAACGTACCTGGACCGTCGTGACCTTTTGACATCAATGGTATGACAAACGTAGCCACTTTGTGACACACAAAAGTATGCGAGGACGGAGAATACTTCATATTCGTTCATGCGATGGGCTCGTACATGTGAGAGCTGTAGGTCGCCTAAGTGTGTCTTGCAAACACAACAATGAGTCGTTGTTCCTCGCCTCGCAGAGTGTGTTCAGAGCATTATTTGCAATGCAGCTGCTGGTGCGATAGTATCAGTATCATTTTACATGGCCAGAAGCAGGATAGCAGCGACAGCTGTCATTCCAACCCAGGATGAAGTACGAAGAGATCTTCATCGTCCACGCGTAGCGGTCCGCTTTACGTCAGGAAGCGGGCTCATAAGCAGCGCAGGGATGTTGGTTAGGCCTCGAATCTGTTACAACACAACACCCCTCCACGCTTCAGGCGGGATGAAGCGAATTCTGAACACAACGGGGGTTATAGTTTTGAGCGGCTGCGAAGCTCATGAGTCGAAAATGCCTGTTCGACATGGGAACGAACGTTCAGCATGGATAGTCGTGTCACAGAATTATTTGTAACATTCCTTGCGGCGTCTATTAGTTGGAGCTGTAAAGACAAGGTCATCGCGTCGGACCTCATGACGATGGACTACTGCTTCAATGACTGTCACCGTTTCGCAGGGTCAAGTGACCAATAACGACAGTCGCCTTGAATTGCATTTTCTACCCTGCCATTGTTACAGGTAGCCGCCGGAAATGATACGTGTTGGCTGGGGAGAGTAAGCGAGCTCAAAGCACTTGCGTGCTCTTAGTGAGCTGGTGGGGACCGGAATTGCAGACCTTAATGAGCATTTCCTCTCCGTAAGTTACCGTAGCGTTGCTAGGCTGCTGACCAATACAGGAGTATGCAAAGCAGGAGGACTACCTCGTAACTGCTTGTTGATGAGAAAAGCCCCATGAGTCGGTCCTAGGTTGGTGGTCGATACTAGATAATTTCAATCAAAATGAGGTCGCTCCTAGTTTGTAAAATGGCACGGACCGCCTTGGGAAGACGGAGAAATGGTTGGCCTCAGGTCGACGTGCGACAAAGTTTGACCACGATCAAATGACCATGCTCACAAGGACGATTGGACTAGAGGCTCTGGCGTGCCGTGCAAGACAGCAAGGCAGAAGGGCTAACGGCTACGCCGGCGAAAGGCTTGTCAACACGGGCCATCAAGTCGATATGCAGATATTGGAGTGACTATGCAGGAGATCAGTTCAGGTTGCGAACTGCCTGCGCCTCCGCCTGCCAACACACGCTGCTAGAGGATTTTGGGTGACTAGTGTATCAGACGTATCGAGGTGCATATACGTCGTACGTGATAATCGCTGTCCAGAGTCCTCATCGGGTAGAGTTCGAAGCCAAGTGAGTGAGATTGTTGATCTGCACCGTTCTTGTCTGCCTGACTCGACATGCCTCTACCTCCACAGTACGTTACAGTCTGCAACATTGGAAGGTCGAACTTCTGTTGATGTTTCGAACCTGATGCAATGCTACTAGTGCACTACCCCCATTTCCCCTCCATATCAAGATTTCTCGTCTGCAAGCAGGTGTGGGCCAGGACGGCGCATCATAGGTACGATATTATGCGAGGGGCTTCGGAACCGTTTAACCCTTGCACGCCTTTGCGGCACCTGGCACTTACCTGAATGGGTGGGCTCTCGAATGGCTCCTTGGCCTGCTGGAGACTGTACCCGCTATCAGCTCCACTAGACGCACCGGCGTGCTTAGCCTGGACACCTTGTGATCCACTGCCCATCATGTCCTTGTCGGGCTTTCGCTACTTCCAAGGCTCCGTGCCCAGATCACATCCACTTCCTTCGATTCCGTATTCTATCGAACTGCGTCTACCACTCTCAGTACTGAACCACACTTCGTCCATACCAATTGACTATTACCCGTTGCTTCTCGAACTGCAGCTCTTAACTCTCGACGAACATCAATGACTGAAATTCGACTCTAATCGCCCAACGTTCTCAGAAGTACTTGCACACCGCAACATTACAGCAGAAACAATATCTTCCACAACAACTGCGCCTCTGCCTCCGACGACTAGTATGGCTATGAGTCGATGATTTTACGACCCTTGAGTTTCAAAATACTTGTCTTCTGTTCGTGACTTCACCATGGCGGGCAAGCAGGTTGAGGCTGTTTCGAGCTTCGAGCACATTGTGGATAATGTTCCAGGGTGGAAAAGCCAATTATCAGAGCTTGTCACCTATGCAACAGCGAGACATGAGGATTATGTTGCCGAATACTCGAGACTGATACATCAAGCAACTACAAGAAGGAAGAAATCTGCTTCGATAGCCTCCATCCACAGCGATGACGAGGAAGAAAGGAGCACAGATGAAGTGGAGAAATCGCCCAAGTCGCCTCAACCCTCGGAGTTTGTTGATATTAATCCGCTGGAGGCCGGCAATCGGTTTATCTATGCCCAGGCCCACCGAAAAAGAAAGCCTGCGACGTCGCTCAAGTCAATCACATCTGGTCCTAGAGCTTATCGCAGCAAGCAAATGGTGGTCATTTACTACGACTCCCATCTCCAAACGGAATTGGAGCAACTCGTCAAAGGCTTTGGTGTAGCGAGGAACACGCTCCGAAAGGGGAAAAATGCTTATACCGCTGCCAAGGGCTTCGGGCTACCAAGCTTAGGCCGGAGGTACCAGAACCTCGACAATCTGGTCCCAAACATGACAACGAAGATCCACCCTCGCTTGACCAAGGCGTCTACCGAGACATCAACGCTCACCTCGGTAAACGTAGGCAATGGTGATGCCGCCTTCACAACAACAGACAAAGAACTGGAGCAAATTCAGACTTTGTGTGAAACAGCTGCGCACCAAGCTATCAGGGATGGAGATTGTAAGGGAGCACTGCGGGAAGCTTGTAGCAAGTTGGACGTTCTCTTGGCCATCGCTCGGTCTGCGAGAGACATGCTAGAAGCTGAAAAACAAAAGAAGAATGAGGAAGAGGCTCAAACGGGAGACGACACTAGCGTGAGTGACGCTACTTCTACGCAAACCACCTTATGTGAAAAGCCTTCTATCGAGGCAATGGGCGTGGCCCGCAAGGTTTTGCCGCCTTGGATACAGTCTTTGGAGATCGCCAAGCGAATGCCATTACCGACCACAACACCAGCACCTGATGCTTTGCTCTCGACAGGTACGATCGAAGTCGACGACGATGACGACAGCTCTGTTGACCTAGATCTCAACATTACGAACTACAGATCTACTGGCCGTCGGCTAATAGCATAACGCGCGCCGGTATCGTGCGATCTACCAACACCTCGATCTTTGACATTAACAACAATCTGAAGCGTTCTAGCGTATTACCAGTTATCATATGGCGAAGCAAGTTTTGTTTTTGCATTTGAAATGCATATACAGTCGATTACTTAATTATCTTTTCTGGTCTGGACACCTAGGACAATCGCCACGTCCGTACATAGCAGGATTGGCACGAAACAGGCATAGTGATTGATATAGGACATTCAGTGTGGGAATTTTGTGTTACGGTTGAACGTTTGAATCACGGCCGAGAATTGTCAAAGTGCGATGAGCGAAGTCATGCTCTTGGTAGAAGCAGCAGTCTGCTTAAGACTAGCATTGTGGATGAATGTCCTCGAGATGATTATGCTTGTGTTCAGTTATCAACGTCTACGGTGTAGTCTATGTCTGTCAATTGTGCATTGCGAAATGCGACCTATCACCCTGTTCGCCCTGGCCCTTTGTCAGACTCACGATCTTCTGCGTGACCTCTCTCACAGCCTGCTGCGGCTTAGGGACTACTGATCAAATCCGCAGCCCGTCGCACTCCTGGACCAAAAGGCCAGCAGTGAGACAGTATCATGGGCGCCATGGTAAGTCGAAGCTAAAGATGGGTCACGAGTCGGCGCTGCTATGCTCACTCTCCGTACTGGCTTCTCTCCGCAAACCTTTTGTGCGCCGCAAAATTTCATCGACACAAAGAAGAAAACGCCTTGTGTAAAGTAATAGAAGATCTACACATACTGGCATGCACGGATTGTACAAGTATGATGGATACGGAAGCCATTGCTATTGGGCATCAATCGGCAAGGTTTCGTACTCCGCTCTCATGAACTGTGCAAAAGCGTGATCAGGACGAGAGCTGCAATCATTGGCACTGTTAGATCCTACTCCTACATAATTTGCATGCGGGACACAGGATTAATCTCGCAACGCTTTCTTCACTGTGCTTCCGACCCGTGCAAGCTAACCCCTCGAGTCTAGGCGCAGAACCTTGGTTTCGAAGATCGTGACGCTTGCGATTATTTATGCTTTTCGACCTGTACGGTAAACGTACACTTGAAAGACCGCCGAGATCTTCGAACGCATTAGCGCATATTACTTACGACATGTATAAATCAGCCAACCAATTAATCGAGTTGAACGTAGGCTACCTGAAGCCAGCCTCGCTATCGTGGATACACATAGCATAAGGCGTACTATGCAATTGGCTCGTGACCACATCTATCGGGGAACAGGCTAATGCGTGCAGAGACTTCCGCGGTCTTCCATTCAAGGTGCGCGTACACAACGGTTTATCGTTTTGTCCTTGCACGTTCGCTCATGCTTCTTTCACTGCGGGGACTGTGGCTGGACCCCTGCGAATGTGTCTTGTCACCAAGTGCTCAAGTACGAGGTGTTGACACGTGTGCATTCTGTTTAACGATGTCTAAATGATCTTCGCTTTGGATCGTCGCAACCAAGCCGACCAGACGCGAAACCCGTACAAGATCTTCAAATCGATCTTCGGCCACGTTATTAGCATGGCAATTTGACGTACTGAGTTGTGCTGTAGTAAGCAAAGGATCGACTGGTGCGACATGACTGACTTTATCGGCGTGTTAGTGCTAGGTTGAGCCCGTCGATCTATGTCGATCATCAGGGAGCTGCAAAGCATCGGGGTATGCTGCGACTCATAAAATTTCGAGTCACGATCCCCCCAATAAGCTAGTCCCCAAGCTACGCATCACTTCCAAAGTAATCAACTGTGACGTTATGTGATCGAGACCAATCAATAATAGGTAAGAGAACACTTCGAAAGCTCGGAAGCACCCTTGATCACGACGATCGTGAAAATAATGAAACAGTGCTATGGTCATGAGCGAGGGCGGACTCGAGCTTGCAACCTGAACCTTGAGTACGTTGCGCGGGCAAGTCTTAACAAGATGTCGCAGACTCGAACAAACGACACCTTTCTTGACTCGTAGCCACAGATCAGCACAGACCTGGCGAGGAGATGCTGAGACTCAATTCGGGTTGCATCGTCCCCAAAGTTCCCTTTGCCCAATGCATGGTTGCCAAATATGCACACGATGTCGGAGACTAAAGATCCCAGAATCGATCCGAACTCGACTCGTGTGAACCAACGAAGGCAAGTATGCAGCAGTAAAGCAACACGCATAACCATCGAGACTCGTGCACCGCGAGTCGAGCCGCATCCATGAAGGAAATGCGACGTTTTCGGAATTTTGATCTTGTTTTCGGAAGCGCTGTCCAGACGTGCATCTGCCCTCAGCAAGAAGGATTAAAGCACTCTTACAACATATTGACAGCCAGCGTCGCAGGCCTGGAATGTCTTGGGATGCGATCTGGTGCATGTTACTCTGCGCCCGCTCACACAGCTATGTGACACTTAGACCCCTGGCTCATGTACCATGAACTCACACCTCGGCGTGTATAGCTCTGAAATTGACCGTCGTCTTACAACGCCGCATTCTCCGAGTACTCAATTCCCCGCCACATCTTGAGTGGGCTGCATACATGGTAGGTGCATCCAGAAAAGTGCCCAGACAGACCTCCCTGCGCAATCATGTGCCGTCCACACCCCTTGTATCTCGATTGCTGCTTCCTGCACATCAGAACGTCCACGTGACGTTTTCACTACTGAGTACAACAAGCGTTGTTAAAGCGCTTGGATAACTACAGAGCAATGCGAAATGACCGCTCCCACTAACGTCGAATTCGACTATGCCACTTCCTAAGCTCCGAGCTGGTCCTCGGTGGTGGACCTGGGAACAGATCTGTCGAGCATATCGCAAAGATGGGAATTACCCAACGGAACCCAGAAAGAGGGTTGGGGGCTTTGTCCGTCGTGAAAGCGAAGTGCCAAGGCTCGACAAAGGCGTTAGACTGCAGCAGAAGAATTTGGTCCGTCCACCGCAACCGGAATCGAAATCGAATACTCCAATTCCCCGGTCTACTCTTCTCGCCGTAGGCAGACTGTCGTCAGCCGGGTCGAGGTTGCGACAGCCTGTGAGGGAAGATCGTACAACCGACGGGCTCAGCCCACTCTCCGGATTAATGGACGAGGTTCTGTCCGACCTCCTGATCAGCCTCCTGATTTGGCTGGTCTATGTGAGCTTCAGGGTGGCATTTTTTCCAGAGAAGGAGGATCTGAAGGAGAAACTCCAGAAGGTAGAGCGTGAGGAGATGAGAAAAGCATATAAGGCACGCGTCGTCATGTCTGAAGGTGGAAGAAGGTCCGTTGTCCCTTCAGATGGGGCCGTGCGTGAACAAGACGCGTCCGTCTCACTCGAAATAGCAGTGCGAACGATGTGGCACAAGTCCCATCGCAGTCTACCGAAGCATAGCATGCCGAAACAACCCACGGGTGTTCTTACGGTGGCTCTGGGACAACTCTAGGGCCCGCGTACTAACCAATACCATGGTAGCATTGTGGCTGTTGTGTCATGGGCGCTGATGCTGATGGTGTGAGTGCCATGTCAGATGTCTTCAATCATCATCAGAGTTGGATGGCTCTGACCAAGTCGATGTACTGTACCAAACTAGGGTAAGCAACGACATGGACACGCGGGGACGGGAATGCAAGAAGTAGTCATTGTAGACGGCCGCTTTGGAAATTCTGAGGTAATTTGCGGACTAGTATAGATACGAAAGGACTGGGATGTTAAGGCGGCAGGCGGCAAGGCGTAGAAAAAGCCACAAGAAAAGGAGTGAGAAGCGGAGGCTTCGTTGAGTATGCTCCGAACTACGTGGCTGAACATCAGCAAAATAGAGTAGACGGAGTACTACTCTTTCAGAAAGTCACCAGAACGCCCTCGCTAATACAGGCTTGATGCTGAAGCACGTCTAGAAGTCCGTTGATGCACTCCCAATCTTGTCGTTAATGTCGAGCACCGAATACTGCTTGACCAAATTACCTTCGCCTCCCTTCGCCAGATCAATGCCGAAGACATAAAATCCACCTTCATTAGTGACCACCATGATTTGAGGCGTGTTGCTCGACATGGCTACCACCGACCGAATCGGACCTGTGGACTGGCCAGAAGCTGGCTTTGGTAACTTGATCCATGCAAAGTCACGGCTCGGTTCCCACATCTCAGCGACGCCCTTGGGCAGGTAAGTGCTAAAATTGCTGGCAAAACTTGTGCCTACCGTCTGAGAGGTTCTCCGAATCATGCCCATGAAGCTGGCATTTGGCTTCCTCGAGGCCAGTGAAGCAGGATCTTCATCTCGTTCTCCGTCGCCATCAAAGTAGGGATTTGTGTCGCTGCTACGACTGAGCCGTTTCGAGGAGGGGGACGTTGGCCACGTAGGCGAGGTTGGCTCATCCCCCATTGCCATGTTCTGTGGGCCAAGCTTGAATATGTGAATGGTCTCGGATGCTGAAGACACACACAGTAGAGTAGTCGTGATGTTGAAAGCCATACTGTAAATCCGCGAGGGCATAGAGCCTCTTCTGTATTGGTAAAGCTTGTGGCCATCTGGTATGGAGAAAACTCGTATTATTGTCCCCTTGTCGGAGGCTGTGGCCATTACTGTACCCTCGTTGTTGAACATGATACACGACAAGGGTGATTTGTGTGCTTCAACCACGTTAATGGCTTCCAGCTTCAGCGCATCGAACAACAATATCTCACCCGAAGTGGGGGATATATGGGTGCTGTTTGGCGGTACATGGGCTGGAGCTGACGCAGCCTTCTGAGGTAGAGGATAGGCTAGATAGCAGTTGTCGGAGGAGGGAGATAAAGCACATATGGCAGAGGGATTCGGGGAGGTCTCAATCGTGTAGAGGAGTTTCATGTTCTGGATGTCGTAAACATACAGCTCTCCTTCCAGGACCACCACTAATCTCTTTCGGTTCATGCGGATAGCTAGGATCGAGGTCGCAAAGGTCATCTCGCATATCAGAGAATCTCTTTTGGTGTTCTTGATCTGCAGACGCCGCGGCGACAGTACCAGGGCTACCAGAGACGAAGAGAAAAGCACCTCGACCATAGCAATATGCCCATCTCTAGTCTCATACGTCTTTGCGAAAGGCTCCGTGGTGAACAGGCGGAAGCCTCGAGAGGTCCCTGCGAGAGCTCAGCATGCCGAAGCCCCAGAGCGCCGACCTCACTCACCTACAGCCAGGTGGCTGTAGTCCTGGTTGAACGTCACAAAGTTCATCGCCATGGTGTCAACGGAAGACGAATGCTCGCATGCCTGATTCTGCGGGACTCGAAAGACTCTAGACCAATCAGGCCAACTACTCAATCAGATCACGTCCTGTCGCAAAGGGGGGGAGCGTCTAATGTTATCGAAAGTTAGCCAAGGAGGTCTTTGGCAGTGGTTCCTGGCGGCGCAGTTCAATAAATTTGAGGCAGTCACTGCTCACATGTGACGTCGCTTGGTGCCTGCCGAACGCGGAATTCCGTGCCTGAAAGCGCCTCAGTTAAGGTTACTATCTAGCTGATCTGAGAGCCCATGTCGGCGTTGCTGGTTCATGTAGAGCCTGCCTTCTCGTCTTCAAGACGCCAAATACACAGCAAACGATCATAAAAGTCATGTCAAAAAACACAGGCATCGACAGAGATGAGCTCAGAGGTACCAAGAGGACTGCCTCTGAAGCTGGTCTGCCACCAGAAGCTCCTCGACGCATCAAGGCATGTTCATAAATGAAAGGTAGGCCAGTGTAGAGCTGATGGTAGTAAGCCGCTAGATCCAGATGTCGTTAACAAGATCGCTGCTGGTGAAATCATCGTCGCGCCAATGAATGCTCTGAAAGAGATGATGGAGAACTCGATTGACGCCGGCTCGACGGCCATAGAAATACTGGTAAGGGATGGCGGTTTGAAACTGCTCCAGATCACGGATAATGGTCATGGGATTGAGGTTGGTACTCCAGATTTGCCTGTTGCTTCCTGCTGACGACAAGAAGAAAGATGACCTTCCAATCCTCTGCGAGCGTTTTACTACTTCAAAGCTTAAGGAATTCGATGATCTCAGGTCTATTGGCACGTATGGCTTTCGAGGTGAAGCGTTAGCAAGCATCAGCCACATTGCGCATCTGAGAGTCACCACGAAGACCACAGGCTCGAGTTGCGCGTGGCAGGCTCATTACCAGGATGGAAAGCTGGTTCCTCCTAAACCAGGACAAAGCTCTGATCCGAAACCATGTGCTGGCCGGCCCGGCACACAAATCACTGTCGAAGATCTGTTCTACAATATTCCCAATCGACGTCGAGCGTTCAGGTCCCCGAGTGAGGAGTACACAAAGATTCTGGATGTCGTCACCCGCTATGCTGTTCATTGTGAGCACGTAGCCTTTTCGATAAAAAAGCACGGCGAGGCTGGCGCAGGCTTCTCTGTTGCTGCAGCATCAACTAAGGTCGATAGAATCAAACAAGCTCATGGTGCTGCACTTGCGAAAGAGCTAATCGAGTTCAAAACGGCAAACGACAGATGGGGGTTTACCGCATCCGGCTACTGCAGCAATGCCAACTACAGCGCGAAGAGAACCACCACCTTACTATTCATCAACCACCGGTCAGTTGACTCGTCAGCTGTGAAGAAAGCAATAGAGCAAGCCTACCAGCTGTTCCTGCCCAAGGGTGGTCATCCCTTTGTCTATCTTAGCCTCGAGATCGATCCAGCCAGGGTCGATGTGAATGTACATCCGACCAAGCGAGAAGTACATTTCTTGAGCGAAGACGAGATCATTGATATGGTGTGTGAAGAGATTAGAGAGCGCCTGACACAAGTAGACACAAGTCGGACCTTCAAGACACAAACGTTGATACCAACGATTGGTCAAAGCAGCATCAGCCGGCAGCAGTCTCAGCCGGACGAGCTGGACCTGGATGGAGGTTCACCGGCAACCCAACACCCACGAACACCGGCACCGAAAAGACCCTATGAAAACAATCTTGTTCGCACAGACTCCAAACTCCGCAAGATAACCTCGATGCTGCCGCCTGCCCTAACACCCTCACAGTCGGTAGACCAAGCAGCGAATCAACAAGATCACTCTTCATCAACCCCTCTCTCCTTTAACGGCCCCGCTTACCATATCACAAACCGCCAACCAGTCCCCATCCGCTTAACTTCAATCAAAGCCCTGCGCTCTCGAGTCCGCGATGCCCTTCATACCCCTTTGACAGAAACTTTTGCCAGCCTAACCTACGTCGGTCTCGTCGACTCCACTCGCCGCCTCGCCGCAATGCAATCCGGCGTCAACCTCTACTTGGTCGACTACGGCCTGGTCAGCAATGAATTCTTCTACCAGATCGGCATAACAGATTTCGGAAACTTCGGTGCCATCCAGCTTCGTCCTGCAGGTGCCGAGTCCCTCCCACTGAAGGATATTCTGCTAGTAGCAGCAGAGATGGAAGTCGAAACCGACTCATCAATGAAGGATCTAAGTCCGGCAGCCATCGCCCAAAAGGTCTACATACAGCTGTACAGCAAACGAGAAATGCTTAAAGAGTACTTCAGCCTCGAAATTGACGACGACGGCAACCTCCTTACCATCCCGCTGCTAATCAAGAATTACATGCCGTGCATGGGCAAACTGCCCACTTTCCTCCTTCGACTCGGGCCTTTCGTTAACTGGGCAGACGAGATGGAATGTTTCAGAACATTCCTCATTGAGCTCGCAGGATTCTACGTGCCTGAGACACTACCGCGGCAGAAACAGAAAGCCAAAGAGACAGAAGCCAAAGAGAAGGCGGCGCCGTCAGCGAAGGGTATAGACGACGATGTGGTGATGGTGGATGAACCCGAGGCTGAGCAGGATGGACAACCGCCAAGCAAAAGCGAGGAAGACGAAGTTGATCCGTACATCACGAGGCGCAGACAGGAGGTCGAGTATGCACTTGAGCATGTCCTTTTCCCAGCGTTTCGGTCGCGCTTGTTGGCTACGCAAGGGATGTTGCAGGGTGTAGTCGAGGTAGCGAACCTGAAGGGCTTGTACAGGGTCTTCGAGCGATGTTGAATGAGTCAGACAATTCGACTTAACTCCCGGCATTGTACGTTACTAGAACAGCGGTACCGACGTCCCTGAGACAGCGATATTCTAATCGGCAGACCCTTCTGCTCGCAGAGAGCTGTTCTTGGGTGTATATACTGCATGTACAATTTGTTGAATTCACACCAAGACCATGAAGCAGTCACACATGATGTGATGTGCTATGCTATGCTATGCTATGCTATCATCCCATGCTATGTACCTAAACTAAATAGGCCGTGTCTATACGCTATGTTCCTGCCGCAAAATACCCAGATTGTGTACATGTTCATTCATTTGACATTCGTAAATGTTCGTTGGTCTCGTAGTCCGTTCGATTTGTTGTAGATCTGGCCCTTGGGGCCTGAACGATACCTCTTTTGCCTGTTCTTCATGGTTGGTTGTCCCGATATCCATGCCAATATTTGATGCTGCTTTCTGTCGATACACGGTATTCTCATCATACTTCTGCTATCATCCAGGTTTGTCATGGAGGCCGATAGCACCTCGGACGCGGTGATAGCCCGATAACAAATGGGATCGATCATTCTCGCTATCGTTGTAGGCACAGTATTCCTGGCCCAGTTAGTATCCTCTACCATTCCACCCAATCAATCCTTCTTGCTATCATTTTCAAAAACCTCCTTGTAATACTTTTTCACTCTGTCGCAAGTCACTTGATCCCGTTTCCTTACCTGCTCAAGGGCGTACCTGTCAGGCTTCCCTCCAGCAACCCACAACCCCAACAAATCTCCGCAGGCAGCCTCCTGAATCGTCTCCCAGAAACTCTTCTCCAAGTCAAACCCAAATAGCTCGATCGAATCCGCCTTGTTGATCCAACATCGCACACTCCTTCCATCACTGTCCCTCGTGGGCGTGTGAACGCCTTTGATCTCGGCGTCGAAGATCGTTATCGGGTCGAATTTGGGGACGTTTGCGTGTACGAACAGTGGTTTCACTCTTTCCGTGGCTGCTGGTTTCTGAAGAGCGGGGTCAGGATGCGCGATCTCCTCCGGGTTCACGGCCGGCTGTCTGAACTGCTGCTGCGATAGCGCGAAGAAATCCTGGACAGGGTCGAACTGGATCATCGCGGTGCCGATGTACTCCCCGTTGCTATCATGACGTCCAAGACTGCCAACGGGGTGATGGACGAAGTAGTAGGGCTCGCCCACGGCTGCGGCTGCCCAAGGGAACGTCTCTTTGTCTCCTTGACCTGGTCCGTCCTGGGATTGGAGGAGATAGAAGTACTCAGGGCCGTAGTAATTGTAGTAGACTGCAAGCATGATGCCAAGGCCGTGCTTGGACTTGGAGTACATCATCTCGCCGCTTTCTGTGGCGGGGCGCTCCATCAGAGACGGTGGGTGGGCGATCTTGGCAATGTCGAAGAAGTAGGGAGATTCACTTGCGTACCAGAAGTCAGGCCAGAGGACCAAACCTGTGTCACTGAAAGGCAGAGAGTGGAACAGTGCTTCCGGGTTCGAGATTGGCCAGGCATCGCTATCGAGGAGGAGTACGTCTTCGAAACTGCTGAACAGAATGGAGAAAACCTTGTATTGGTATGTGCTGAGGTCGACGAACGTGTCCGCGGCTAAGAAGATATCGCTGAGGTAGAGACATTTTGCATCAAGCCCCGGAAATACCTTGGAGCAAAATGCATTGGTGTATGGCGTGGGCCTATTCAAAAATATCTCCACAGGCAGATTTGTACCAGTTTTGCGGAGCATCCGAAGGGAAATGCTGAGGATCGCCAATAGGCTCTCAGAAGCGGTCGTGACGATACCACGCGAGCCAGCGTTGTAACCGAGATCAATTGGCATTGATCGGATGTCTGTGATGAAGTTCGAGTGAGCAGCTTTCATCCTTGAAATGTCCGCTTCGTCCATCCAAAGTACGTCGGGCCTGGGGTGATTGTGGTCAGGGTCATAAGGTATTTCTGGATTTCGAGGGACGACCAGATCTGGCTGCTTTAAACATTGAGGGTTGTTGTTGAGGATCAAGCCGTACAGAGACTTCCAGAGTCGTGCATGCTGGGGAATGAGTGGGTTGTATGTTCGTTCATACGCCATCGGTGCATTCTGAGCACTCGTCTGGCCGATTGTGCCATGATGGTGAACAGTGAACAGAAATATGGATACAAAGGCAAGCGCTCCGAAGAGTGCGTAGTGTCGTCGTTTCCGTCGTGTTGGTTTCCATTTGAGCATGGTTATAACCAATACTAGCAACACTCCTTCCGATTCGTCAGATTCCTTGGCATCGATATCGTAATCTCATACGAGGACATGGCGAGCGTGGGTATCATCAATATCGCTCAGCAAAGCATGGTAGAAAAACAGTGCCATGAAACAGATGAACGCTCAATTACAGCACTGAAGTCGATGAAGATGAGAAAATGTGTGGTATGATGGAACACATGAGGGAAAGATTTGAAGTCGTCAAAGACCGTTCATAGCGGAGTTGAGGTGGAGGAGACTAAAGATAAGATTTTGGATAACCCTGGTAACGGCAGCCAGCTTGGCAGCCTTCTGTTTCTATAACGACAAGGCTAGAAGTTGTCTGAGATGTCTTGAGATGGCTGTCACTTGTCTTAGACCTCTATTTGATCCCCATGTGGCAGGTTAAAAGTGGTTGGCTGGTGATTTGATCAGAGAACGGACATTGAGAAACAGGTTTCAGGATCGAAAGCCGGAAAAACATGCGGACATCATCGGACGGGTTTCGTGTTTCGCCAAGCACTCTCGGCTAGCCGAAGCCGCTTTTGCCGTCTAGATCGGCGTGTTCTTTTGACACTGTTGTGGCTGGAGGAGTTCAGCATATTATTGACACATGTCATCAGCAGGAATAATGATAATTCAACTATACATAAAGCTCGTAAGTCGTGTCGTGTTTTGTCATCTCACACAACACGTCAGCTCGAAAATGCCGCCAGACTCCGCTGCTCGACCCATGCCCTTTCACTTTTGCTTCTGTACGCCTCCCAAGATGAGCCATGTAAAAACGTTGTCGTTAGAAAAAAGGGTAACGTACTCAGAACGTCTCTGAGCATTCAGACCAAGCCCCATCGCTGCCGTCGACTCGCGTGGTGTTCTCAGCGCATCCATCGACCCTCTCTGGTGCACGCATCTTGGGGGGAGGCGCCATATGTCCATACGGCCCCCCTGCTCGCTTTCCATACACTTGCGAGTGATATGCCTCACGAGCTTCATGTTCTGCTTCCACCTCACTCGCATCTGAATATGTCTCCCAGTTTTCACTGCTACCAATGGTCGTCCCAGTGGTCAAATTGGACGAAGTGTTGGACGTCTGTCGAGACACCGGTCTGGCCGAATTTTGTTGTATCGAAGAGTGGAAACTTGTGTGGTGCTGGTAGTGCTTTTCTCGATCGATCATAGATGCTGACATGTACGACATTCGTTCTCTGTCATCATACACGTCCTCTTGGCTGATGGGTCTGACGAACCTGCTGCTCGCCTCGGAGGTCGAGCTCGACACTGCACTTTGTGGTCTGTTAGACGCACTGTATGGTGCCATGGTTGTTGGAGTATGCTCTGCGGGTGGTTCGAATAGATTGCGCATCTTCGGTGGTGGTACACGAGGAGGACCCATCGTGCGAGCTGACTGTGCGAAGTTGTGCTGACTCGATGAAAAGTCACAAGGTTGAGCTGTTTGTGCAGGACCCAGCCTGCGACGCTCAGGGGAATTGCTGCCGTACTGCATATTACCTAACGGCACTCGAGCGGGAAGTTTCGAGGGCGATGTTGGTATACGCGAGGGCGGCTGGGCAGACTGGCTGGCCGAAGAGGGTGGGTTCCGGGCAATCGGTGGTCGCGTGCTTGCTGGAGTCTTTGTCGCTGGTCTTAACAGAGAAGTATTGCCAATAGCACTTTTCGGTCTTGGTGGTTGTTGTACAGGTTTGGCTGCTGCTGCTGGTTTGACAGACGGTGCCGGAGCTGGAGTCTTCGATCGTGGAGGCAGGCCGTTGGGAGTTTTCGAACGAGGCGGCGGTGCTTTGACTTCTAGCGCCTCCAATTCCTCTAGATATGACTCGCCATGCACCAGGAAGGGGCGACCGTATTCATCTTCATAGCGCTGCAAGGTCTTGGCAAGGTCAGCCGCAACCTTGGGAAGCTCCTTTGCGATGCGCTTCCGCATCTTCTCTTCCCGCAACAACTTGCCAGGGTCCCTCTTCTCACCCTTCTGAGGCTTGAGTAGCAGTCTCGAGGCATCAGCTGCTGAGGCAGCCAACGCATCACGATCTGCAATGAGAGACCTATGCTTCTCTATCTGGGCAAGGACTGGAGCTCGCTGGTCTTTGAGGGTGAGAAGCCTCTCGATCTCAGCTTCGTGGGCGGATAGCAGGGCATCGCTGTAGACATCCGAAAAGGCGGGAGTGAAGTCTAGCATTTCCTCTTCGGAGAAGTAGAGGGTATCCCATAGCTCTTGTATCCTCACTCTAGCGTCTTCGACGAACAAATGCAGGTTTTGGCGCTTGAGCTCGTTCAAACGAGCCAGTTCATCCTCGAATTCGTTGATCGTTCTCAGACCACAGCCGCGGTTGGCGGCAAGGAAGGCTTTGCGATCCTGCTCGCTGACACCAAGACGGTGCCAGAGGTCTTCGATGGTAGTCTTGATGTCGTTCAGTCTCTTCTCTCGCGACCTCTTCTCCTCGAGCAATTTGTCCCTCCTACTTCTCAGACGATCCATATCTGATGGATGCAGGCCAAGCTGTTCCGGAGTGTCTCGATAATTCTGAACTATGGACGAGTCGGTCTGAGCCTGTGGGATACCAAGGTCAGACCACAGTCGCACGATCTCCTCAGATACGGTCTGAACGATGTTTATCCGCTTGTTGTATTCGTCGTATACTCGGGTAAATTCGTCGTCGAGAGTTGCAACGTAAGACGGAGAAAGATCGAAGGTGGGCGGACACGAGTTGCTGTTTGTGGGAGGGAGCTTGATGTTAATGAAGGACGACTCGAGATGAGAGGAGTAGGATTCGAGAGCTTGGACAAGCTTCTTGACTTGTTCGAAACGTTCGCGATGCAGTCGGCTGACGGTGTTGTATTTCTCCTTGAGGTCACGCAGGCAGTCGAGCAGTGGGTAGGTGAGCCTCATGTCGCGTGTGTTTAGGTTGTAGCCATAGTCCTTGTCGTCCTCGAGCGACTTCTCCATCTGCTTGATCGTGGTTATGATGTTTTGGGCCTCTTCGGTCAACTGGTTCTTCTCGCCATTAGCGAGGCGCAGTTGGTTGTTAAGGGTTTCGGACAGAGCTGTGAAGAGCTAGCACATCACGGTCAGTTGACGAGCACGTCGAGCGCCGGCCATGGCAATCGCGACGACATACCTCCGTCTCTCTCGATTCACGCTCATTTCTGGGTACGCCTATCTCGTCGAAGATGGAATGCAGCTGGCCTATTATAGTGGTGACCTGGTTCTGGAGAAAACTCGTGTCCATTGTAACACCGGATATCGCTGGCGAAACCAGTGTAGGTGTTGCATGTGGTAGCGATCCTCAGCAGCGCTACTGCCGGGCAGCTGGATACGTGTCGCGGTAAGAAGTCGAATTGACGGTAGTGGTAGTCAACGAGCGGGTGCGCAAAGTCAATGGCAGGGCATATGCAACGTACGTGCAACATCAGCAGTGATAGAGGTGCCGTCAACTCGCGTTTCAAGTTCAAAGCGACAACACTTGTGTTGCTACTAGCAACCCGGACGGCTGATAATTGTCCGATTGGCTCTTGCTACTCGTTCGGTTCGATTCGGGCTTAGTGGCGGGCCGTGACCGACCGACTGCTGTGCGGCCTCAGGCTCCCCCGGCGATGCCTGCCTTCACCTCCCGCCCGCCTCAGCACCTCGATCCACTCACTCTGCTGCCATCTCAAGACTTACGACTTGCGTTGAGCGCAACTCTTCAGTCTCTGGTAGACTTTCAACCCTTCACCATCCCGAGCTCTTGTCTCACTCTCCCTCGTTCCAATCACCATGTCGACCACAGCAGCTCTACGGACGTGGGAGGCGGAGAACGAAGTCATCACGATAGACCCAGAGAAGAATGCCCTCTACATCCTCCCTGAAGAGAAGACCTACAAGACCCTCGTGAATGACACCAAGCCATGGAGAGAAGATGCGAACTACTTCAAGGATGTCTACATATCTGCTCTAGCCCTGCTCAAGATGACCATGCACGCTCGCTCAGGAGGTTCAATTGAAATCATGGGCCTGATGGTCGGCTACGTCTCAGGCACCTCTCTGATCGTCACAGACGCCTTCAGACTGCCCGTCGAAGCTACCGAGACCAGAGTCAATGCTCATGCCGACGCCTACGAGTATATGGCAAATTTCCCTGAGATGTCCAGGCAAAGTGATAGACAAGAGAACCTCATAGGTTGGTACCATTCCCATCCCGGC
>Ga0066648_10000293_pt1 | contig 35432 bp, 24 predicted proteins | sample CryGeyCG12114_NA_FD_59537 | JGI IMG/M metagenome (GOLD analysis project Ga0066648, IMG submission 59537) | Groundwater microbial communities from aquifer - Crystal Geyser CG19_WC_8/21/14_NA | ecosystem: Environmental > Aquatic > Deep subsurface > Groundwater | place: USA: Utah: Grand County... | reverse complement strand
CTTTTCCAGGCCTCGAGAGAACCTGAATGCTAAGGAAACGTCATACCACTAGACCACAACCCCCGATCAGATGTTGCTCTGTGAGCTGATTTGTGACCAAGATTTAGAAAGTAATCATTATATACTTTCACACCACAAAGCTCCACCCCCAATCAAGCTTAGCATCCGCCTCACTACAGCTTTCGATGCTTAACGAACCGTCCAGCTTTGGACTTGAAGAGGTAATATCAGCTCCTTGGGAGACTCCAAGGTAGCCACGAACCAGGTACCCAACTCAAGACTGGTGGCCTCCCAAAAGACGAAAACGAATGATCAATAAGCTATATAGGCTTCGAACGTAAACAACTTGGCTCTAGGCGCCTTCAACCTTCTTTCCCCATTCTGGTGTACCCTCGAATTCAACAAACGCTACTATCTCCAGCTTCTCAAAGAATTGAACGGTACCAGACTTGCTGTCCCACAGCTTTGTATTGTTTACAATCAAGGCGTATGAAATAAACACATCATGAAACTGAGCTCGATTGCGCAATCACCGTACATCTTCTCATCGGGCTCAAAGATTGCTGGGGCGCTCCCGACACCGGGACTATCATTCAATGCAGCAGGCCAAATATTTTCAGATCGCAATCGATGGCTTCTACCTACGCAAGAGCTTCTACAAGAATTGTTCTTTTGCTGCCTTCGCCTGTGGCAGGATTGTAGTCCGTCGCGTGCCTCGGCCTTGGCCTTTGCTCGAAACAGAAGATGCATAAAATTGATGAAGTTTGCTCGAGTTTTAGAGATCTTCCAGCGGCGCAGCACCCACGGATTTTGTTCAGCGCCACTCTCTTGTCTCATGACTTGGACATACGGTGAACTCTTGAGCATCGGCACCTGACTGACTAACGCGTGCCTCGTGTAAAATCATACGTTTCGAATGAACTATGACTTACACACGCCGATTGCGTCCACTGCTTGCAGATCATAGGGCAGGAAATGCGGCGGAATGTGCTAGCTGGACTCCTCCTTATTGCATGATGCGAACCGCTCTGTGAGTCAATTCTACATCTTCGTGTAGCGCTGTAGATGCAGTAGTCGACCAGCGAAAATGATCCTACGATGGCAGAACTCGAGCAGACTCTGTTCCCTGCACGAGGCCAACATCCCGAGCCGTACCTACGAAGCCTTCTTCTCAAGACTATGTTCCGCAACATAAGCCTCCTGATCCGTGACACCAGACTCCTCCTTCGCAATCGCTTCAGTCAAAGCCTGCCCCTTGATAACCCCAACCCCATCATCTGTCATCAGGGTCTTCAGCACAGCCGGCCCAGAAAAGTTCTTTCTCCCCCACACGAAATACCAGACAATACTGATAGTCGCAAACGCCGCAAAAACCACGCTCGCGTAGTTCATGCCAGTCGGCGTCAGCCCGTCCACAGAAACAGGCATGCAGAAAAGGAAGATGGCGAGACTGATCCACACGAGCGTCGTGATGTTGATCGCGAAGCCGAATTTGCCAAGCGAGAAAGAGGCGTGCTTCACATTGTTGCGTCCTCGAAGCACCGAGACGAGAATGGGGAGACCGTAGGATGTCGACAGACAGATGGTCGCAACTCCAGTGAAGCTGTTGAACGCGGCCGACGAACCAAAATAGATCATGCCAAGCAGGCAGTCAACAGCAGTCGACAAAATCAGGCCCCACAACGGTACATCATACCGCTTATCGATCTTGCTCCAGAGACGAGATCCCGGGATAGCACCGTCCCTTGCGAATGCATACGTGCAACGACTCGCAGCTGTCAAAGCACCCACCCCCGCGAACAACCAGATTCCCAAGATCAGAAACAACAACCCAAACCCGCCCCCCGCACTGCCCGTCACAGTCTTGAACAAAGTCGCAATCGGCTGTCCACTCGCAACAGCAAGCAGCATGTCAATATCCGGCAGCGTGAATAGAATAGGCACCAAGTAGATAATCCCCGTAATTCCAGCAGCCACGACCGACAACACAATCGCCTTGGGCACTTCCCTCTCCGGCGTCTGCACTTCCTCACACATAGCCGCAACCATGCCATACCCGGTCAGCACATACGCAGGCTGCAACAAGCCGACAAAGAACGCCCACCCATTCGGCCACCCACTATCGCTTTCGTAATGCGTGAACACGAACTCACCGCTCCGCCTCCCCGCTCTCGCCATGGTAAGCAACACAATCATCAAAATCACGATACTCGCCCCCGTCCAGTAGATGCACAACTTATTGATGAAGTCCAAGTACTTGGCGCCCCAAACATTAATTGCAAGGCACAGCAACATGACGAACCAGAACATCAGAACCGTCTGCCACGTATTCGCAACGTAGCTCTCATCCCAGAGCGAAATAGCACTCAGAATAAGCTGTGCGCCCCCAAAGTTGATGCTGAGCGTGACGGTCCAGTTCCCCACGAGCGTCAACCACCCCGTCACCCAACTCGCAATGGGCGCCCACTTTGGCGTGCTCAGCAGCGCAGCCCAGTAGTACACGCCGCCGGCCGTGGGGTAGACGCTGCAGATCTCGGCCAGCGACGCCGCGATGGCGGTGGAGAGTAGACTCAGTAACACCCAGCCCCAGAGGATGGTAACGGACTGGCCGTTCGGGAGGCTGACGTAGAAGGTTGTGCTGAGACCGTAAGGGACAGCCATGATGGCGAAGCTGAGACCGAGCACGCTGAGCATGGAGAGCGAGCGCGGCAGTTCGGCTTTGTAGCCCATTTTGGCGAGGTTGGCATCGGCGGTTTGAGCGCCAGTGCTGCCTGCGCGGGCGCTGGAGGCGCGGCTGGCGACGGAGGAACGCCGCATCGTTGTGGTGTTGCGAACGTTAACTTTCTTCACTGGACGATGTTGCTAGTCATGCAGCAGGTGCTGCGGACGGATTGTTTTCGTCGCCAAGGGATGTCAAGAGAGAGGTAAAGCACGACTGAAGTCAAGATTGAAAAAGGTCGTTATCGAGTCAGCTGGAGACGTGCAGAGGCAACAGCAACGCCAAGACGTTATCGTTTCCCTGACTAGGCAGTTAGAGACGAAGGAAAGACGATCCAACGTGGTTCTAGCCACGTTTAGGAGCTTATCTTTTGTGGAGTTCGAGCTCACGCGAGCACTTTTGACGAATCGTGGCTTTTTAGGGGACGTGAAATGATTAGTCTCATAACAACGATTGCACGTGTACTGTAGCAGCAGTTCGATACAGGAAGCACCAGAAGTACTAACTCAATCTGGAGACCACTTGCAAGGAATGTTATATACACGACCTCCAGCCTAGTAGCTGTTCTTGCTGCGACCATCAGCTTGCTAGTCAGTACTTGTCAAGAGCTATAGGCGGTATAAAAACCGTACTTGCGAATCGAGACACAAAGTAACGGACAGTTCTTGTAATGGTTGTTCTTGCAATGTGATACATGCTAAACGGATTGTCGAGTGAGGAGCCACAGAGACTCATCCCACTCCCGCTGACTCTCGACATGCCTTTAGTCTGACCGATGCAGGAACGAGGCTCGCCTTGCTAATCTCACATCTCTTTCTTCAGACATGCTGCATACTCGGTATGAACAACCCAATACCAGGTCCGCTCTGACACATCCGTGACGAGTCCATTGCTTCGCCAAAACCATCCTCCTGATATCTCATCACGTCGAGGGCCCCGGGAAAATTGCTTTCCAATCCACCTCCCTTGCAATCTTCCTCACATCCCTCATCAGATCCAACACAAAGCAGCAGCATTCCCATCTCGGGTCCATATGCCCTCTAGATACCGCACCCTTTTGCATATCCAAGTACCAGCCCAATCCAACCCCAGGCGTATCCATCAACTCCATAAATCGCCTCACGTGATATTCCTGTCGTGGGGACGGCGGAGTCGCGACATGCTCGCTGTCGAGGTGCACGTGCTTGTCGCAACGTACCTCCAGCGTTTGGAGCATTGGGAACTGATCGAATATGTTTGTGTTCCTCATGAGCATACTACCTCCTATCCTCAGGCTGGTGATGATGCAGCGTGGTATCTGGACGCCAGTCTGCGTCCGGATGGCCTTGAGGGTGGTGTACGTATCCGAGTCACCGATCTCAAGACGCCCGTTGAAGGCCTGATGCAGTAAATATGATGCCTCAGATCTGATCCGGCGGTCGACAGAGAGGATGTTGGAACGGTCGACGTTTTGTGTTGTCCACCTGCGACGGCCTTGGTCGGTGCGCTTGACCTCAAACCTGAGTGGTTTGGGTTTCAGATATTCTTCGTATATCATATTTCGCATCTCTCCAGGAAGCAGCATGAAGTCCATCGTTGCTGGTAGTATCGTTAGCAGTTGTGCTTCTTCCTGACAGGGTCACCAGGTGTTGTATACCTTCTCTTTGCTGATGTTGCTGTAGGCCTGTAGGGAGCTGTGCTTGCTAATGCTACAAGGAGTAGTGTGTAGCTTGAGCGGTGTTGTGGTGGCGTGAGGATGTGGTGCTTGAGAGGAGAGCTTGTTGTGCTTGACTGATTGTCAGTTCAGCTGAGGATTAGTACTCTGTTGTTCGTAAGGATGATACTGACAACACAGAGAAGTGATTTAGAATACAAGACGATGTGAGAGGTTTCTTTTGTACTCTGAACAATGAGCAAATTTGAGTGCTGATGCCCACACTGAGGACCTGCTCGAGACTTACTGAGGACCTGCTTACCTTTGGCATTGGATACCATTCTGGGCAAGGGCAATGGGACAGATCTGGTACCAGTAGAAAAGACGTCTAGCGTTATACAGGTCCTCACTCACACATTCACCCACGACCAAACCTGACCGCATAATTCCCCCATATGGCTGCTAAGTATGTGTAGTGACAAATGTCGCTCAAAGGCTCTTTCATTGACCTAACCACAATCTACACCTTGTCAGACGTCAACAAGAAGAGGCCCGGCTCAGGTCCTCTCATCGAATTTCGCCCTTAACCACCTGGTGACTTGCTCTTGTCTTTCCAAGTGGGGCGTGGTAGGATCATGCTCTGAAACCGTGACACGCTCGTCCGCGAAACTCTTGTCTCGGCCCCAGAAGCAAGCTCTCTTCAGCAAGTCGGCCAACTCCATGCCTTGAGGCCACGTGACGGGTGTAATGTCAGCCACCTGAGCTACAGCTTGATCTCCGACTCTGCTAGGCGCTGCCTTCGTTAGAAAGACGTTGACGTGAGGCAGTGTGACTTCCTCTGGTTGTGCGTTCGGCGGCCAACGGCGGAGGACTTTCCTGCGTCGGGGCGCAATGTCCCGGGGTGACGATGTCGTAGAAGTTCCTCCCGACGCGGGGTCCTGATCCTTACTTGAAGCCGATCGCTGGAACTCCGTAAAAGTTGAAGCCGTATCTGAGCTCGCTGTATCATGCCTGTACTCTTGCTCTCTAATCCTCCTGGTCTCGACAGCATGCCAATAATCATCATCATAGGGGCCAAAATCATCTGGCATTTCAGATTCCACCATGCCCACCTCGTCATCTTCTTCTCCATATCGCATCGGCATCCCCTCGACGACTTCGAGCTCGGGGTCGATAGGCGCCGCAGTCTTCGTCCAAGGTGTATCTCTCCCAGGCGCTCGTAGGAACAGTGTCGGGGACGCGAACTGATCAAAGTAGCCACTTGGTGTACGAAAGAGGCTGGTGCGCAACTGTATGAGTGCTTTTGCTGTTTGTGCTGTTGCTTCATTCACATCGTGCTTGGTAGTCTTCCGTGTGCTTGTGTTTCCCTTGCTATTCTCTGTATTGTAAGCTGCCAATTCGTCAAGGATAACCCAGTCCGCCAGAGGGTTCTCTACTGCAACGGCGTGTACTACAGATGGGTTTGTCAAGGCCAGCATCAAGGCAAGAGCACCGCCTATGTGCGAACCGCAGAGACATATCTTTGACCGCTTAGAAGTAGTATTTTGCAGTGTCAACTGGCCCGTGATATAGTCCCAGGCTGTGAAGATATCGTGAATTGGCGTAGGGAAACGGTGGTCTAACTCAGCTTGCGCATCCTGTGGTCGAGGCCCAAGGCGATATCGCACATCGACGATCGTGGCATCGTGAAAGCTTTCCGATGGCTGTTTCGCATCCTCGAGTAGGGCCTTTCCGGGCTCGTGACCTCCAGGCAGCGGTCCTGGCGAAAAGTTTACGAGTATGTTGTTGGAAGGGGTTGACCGCACTGGTCTTGTGATTCGGAGGTTGATGAAGCCATTCCCACCAACTTTCAACGAGACTATCTCATCCTGGTGAAAGCGCGTGGACTGGGAGAAGGCTCGACAATGCAGAGGGGAGTTCCATAAAAACGCTCGTGTTGCTCTGAAGGCACCACTACAAAGCATGGGCTTGAGGGGCATAACATGAGGTCAACAGGTGGAAGTGCGACAGACGATGTTGCAGCATGGCCGCTGGCCTCCGCAGACTGAAAGTTGGAGACGAAAATAGGACGTGGAAGGAACTCTCAATCAATACAAGAGCAGCAATCTTCCACTTACGGTTTATACGAGTCAGAAAATCTCAAAGGTTATAAAAGCTCATCGTGATGGTATCTGGCATATACTCCAGGCAATGAAATCCACAAAACGCTACCCTAAGACATCGGCTCTGAATTGAAATCAGTGAATCAGGCTGCTCCAGCAGCAAAGACTTGCTGTCCCTGCTGCTTCCCAGCATTCTGCTGCGCAACCATATTCTTGATACCATCAGGCATCTCTACACCAACACGCTCCTTGCTCAACAGATCAACCAGCAGCGGGTTGGGGAGACTTTGTCGGCTGGGTGAGATGGCAGCTTGGCTCTCTTTGTACTGTTTCACGTTGTCCAGGTACATGTCGAAGAGATATGCGCTATCCATAGGGCCACCCTTGGCTTCGGGGTGGAATTGCGTTGAGAAGATCGGACGCGACTTGTGGATCAGACCTAACATTGTTAGTAATGATTAAGACAGAAAACTCCTAGATATGAAACTGACCTTCGTTGGAATTGTCGTTCAAGTTGATGAAGAACGGCTTCCATTCCTTTGGCAGGGTAGCCGCATCTACAGCGTAACCATGGTTCTGAGACGTGATATGGCATTGTCCCGTGGTGAGATCCAGAGCCGGGATGTTGTGAGCTCGGTTGCCGTACTTGAGCTTGATTGTCTTGGCTCCTGCAGCTAAAGCAAGCAATTGGTGGCCCAAGCAGATTCCGAAGATGGGGATCTGCGAGGTTTCCATGATCTTTCGTAGATGGTAGACAGCATCCTGGCAATGTGTCGGATCACCTGGTCCGTTGGAGATGAAAATGCCGTCAAAGTGGTGAGCTACCTTGTGAACTGGGTAGTCGAATGGGAACACGGTAACACTAGCTCCTCGGCTGACCAGACTTCGCAGGATATTCTCCTTCACACCGCAGTCGATGACCGCAACGTGGGCGACTGGGTCTGGGGCTGAGACGTGGAAAGGAGCCTTTGTGCTGACTCGTCGGACGAGATTGATCTGCTCGGGGTCGACGAAAGCTTCGTCCTCGTCCTGGTCGTACTCCTCACCAATAGCGAGTCTGGCCAGACTAGAACCCTGCTCTCGAAGATATGTGACGATAGCTCGAGTATCGACGCCAGAAATTGCCGGCACACCCTCTCGGGCACACCATTCTCCCAGACTCTCCACAGCGGTCCAGTGGGAGTATTTCTCTGCAGCATCTGCCACGACCACGCCGACTGGCTGGATATGCGGGCTCTCGAAGTATTTCAACAGACCAAACTCGTCCCTGACGCTGGATGGCACACCATAGTTGCCGATCAATGGCTGCGTAAAGACCAGGATCTGACCTCGGTAGGAAGGATCGGTCATTGACTCGGGGTATCCAACCAGGGATGTGGTGAAGACGGCTTCACCAGAGATATTGCTGCGTGCACCAAAAGATGTGCCGTGGAATATAGGCCCGTTCCGGATGGTAAGAGTTGCACGCTCATGCGTGACGGGGGTAGCCTTGTACTGCTGTCGGCCAGGTATAGGCATAGCTCTTTCTGTGTTCCCCTGTACTGTAGCGAGGCCACGTCGGAAGCATGGCGAGGCCAGCTTGGAGACCGTTGTCGGCCTGAGAAGACGGGAGAACATGGTGGGTTCGAGGACTTGGTCGAGCTCGTAGTGGTATAGAGACTACTTGTTAGGAGGTCTCTGGTAAATCTTGGGGTATTCGAGGCGGTGAGTCAGTAGGTGCTCAGTTCGCTTGTGCTTTCCAAAGGTGATCTTGAGGTTCAGTCAGTATGCAGCCAGTAAGCATATTCTTGGTGCTTCGTACCGGAAATATAGTCCTAGACTCCATGTTAGCATCTCTATCGATGTTGTGTCATATTGGGTAGCTAATCTCGGGCGGTCTTATCTGCCAGAGCTTTGCGAGAACCACGACGTACCTGAGAAGTAAAGATTGTTGGCAGTGTCATGAAGCGCGGTGAGCTGTAAACGGGGTAAGATCTCAAGAGGCACGCATGTTACAACAACGGTGCCGAAAATCTGGGTTGCTCGTCGTCGAAAAGTTTTGACTGTTGCGTGAGTATGAAGGAAGTAGGTGGGTGGAACTGAGGCCAGCTAGTAGTGGGCCGTGATGTCGATGGGAGGAAAATCTTCGTGCACCAGCCGAGAAAAAGCTTCAGCCAGAACCGACGTTCGGTCTGACAACAGCCAATCACGATCTAGGAAACCTGATATTCAAAGATAAGGTAAACTGTATACGATCCCTCTGATCTACGTGATTTGCAAGGGCGAAGGTATAGAGAGCGGGCGTGTGGCCTCGTTCTGACAAATTGGGCCAAAATAGGCATTACGCCCTGCTCAGATGTAGACATCATAAATCCTTACGCCCTTCCTTTTCCTCTTGCAATATGCGCCTTGAGCTCCCGAGGCTTATCAAATACCGCTAGGCACTCACCGCACTCCCATTCCCGATCATGCTCGCGCTCTCTGCGTATCATCTTCTCACAAATATACGCCTCCTCCTTTCCTGTCCATTCAGGCCATACCGAGTTGTCACTCCGACTTGTATCCTCGACAGGCTGCACACTCCATTTCAGCCTGACCTCCTCAATCTTCTCTTCTTCACTCTTTTCGTCATCGTCCTTGTCAACAACAATAGCTTTGGTGCTCAGAATGTGCGTATCATACCTCACGATGAGATTGTTGTCAATGTCACTCTCGGTGTCCCAATACCTCCTGCCTTGGTTGAATGCCTTGACAAGTGGCAGCAGCAGGCTGCGATTTCCCCTGTGCGTCGAGCAATCTCCATCAGCAGTCTCGGCCCACACTTTGGTTCGTTTGAAGTTCCGAATCACTCGTATGAGATCAGCACGATACTTCTTTCTTTCCGTTGTAGCTCCTTCGCTTATGGCCACGTCCAGTCTCACGCTCTCCAGCGGTACAGCCCTGATGTCAGGCCATATGCCTATCAGCCTTCTCAAACTCCGCCATTGCTCCTTGCTATTATGCCCCACCCATACGTCGAAACAGTCGGGGGTCATGCCAGCAATACCACAGATTTTGAGGTTCAGGACAAGGTGCTTTAGTGAAGCCATATGCCATTCGAGCCGGCCCTCGACTCGGATTGTCTGGGGCGTACCCACATATTCGATAGTCCCGGCTTTGAAGCGTTCGAGGTCGCCTATCGTGATTGTATGTTCAATAGTATCGACAAGTGGCTTGACCTCGTGGTATATTTGCCTGTTGATGAGAAGAAGATTCAGCACAACCTGGGGATGCCCGTCGATGTGGGGTGTGTGTACCCATCTGTAGATGTGGTCCCGAACCTCTCGTGGCATCTGAAGCAACCGTGACTTTGGGGGTGAGATTTGATTAATGATCTCGTATTTCGCTCGTCTGAGTAGATATTGCCCTCGTCGTCCTGTTGTAACGATCTGCGTTCTACATCTCGCCAGATAGCTGTCATGTTGTCGTCTGAGGGTTGTCAAGTAGCCAGTCAGCACCAGCTTCGAGCTGTCCACATGGTGAGTGAGGACTTGCGGTAGAACATGTCGTATGAAGCCGCAAAAGGTCAAAGCAAGTCGTAAACCATTAGCTATGGCCATGGCCGGTCATTATCAGGCTGAGCGGCGAGCGCTCCGAGTACATCCAAAACGGTGACCTTTCCACGATAAGACACTACGTGTATGGTGAGCAAGCACAGGTCAGCAATGCACAAAGTTCGAGTGACTGTTGAAAAACTCGTCAAGAACGATAGTAAAACAATATGTGGACGTCGTCTGGGCATACAGTGCAGTGTTGCCTGCAGCTTTTGGTTCACCAATCATACCTCTATTCTCTTTAGGCACGGCAGGCCCGCATGTGGCCGCGACATTTCGGCCAGCAGGAGCAGCAACCTACCTGGGGTGGCCTTTGCAGCGTTGAGGTCATTGAAAGGGCTACGATTGACACAGCACTGCAGCAGTAACTGGCCGCCGTTTGAGTGTTCACGATCATCAAGGAGACAGAAACGCGTCAATCAAGTTGGTTTTTATTCAAGTGGTTTGTACATCTTGGCACGAAATGTTAGCGCCGCCCGATGCAAAGCTGGTCGCGTGTCAAATCCGTTTGCACCTGTTGTTGTTCCCAAGCTCATAATCATCAATCATCAATCAAGCATTGGCGTGCTTTTTCTGCTCTCGCTGACCGTAGGCCTTAGTGGCATAATCACCATCCTTGACAATCAGGTCCTCAGGTCTGTAGTCGTGTCTGCCAGAGAAGTAGCTGTCCAAGATGGCCTTGGTACCAGCCGCATATCGCTCTTGAGCATCGATGGATGTTCCAGACATGTGAGGGACCATGGCGTTCCCGCCTCCCCATGGGTTCTTTGCAGTTCGGAGTGGGTGGTCCTTGGGTGCTGGTTGTGGGAACCAGACGTCACCACCGTAGCCGTTGAGCTGGCCGCTTGCAAGCGCCTCGGCAACATCCTCCTTGACAACGATGGCACCACGGGCGGTGTTAACCAGCCATGCACCTATAATATGTTAGTGATATGGAATATGTATGTGCGCGACAGGTAACGTACCCTTCTTCATCTTGGAGATGAGCTCCTTGTTGAACAAGCCCTTGGTCTTCTCGTGTAGCGGGCAGTTGATGGTGACAACATCACATTGTCCCAACATCTCTTCCAAGTCTTCTACACGTCTGCAGCCGATCTCCTTCTCTTTCTGGGGGTCGAGTGGCTGGTAGTCGAAGTAGAGAAGCTCCTTGCAGTCGAATGGCTTCAGCCTGCGCAGGACACGCTCACCAATTCGGCCAACAGCGACTGTACCAACGACCTTGTTCTCCAAGTCGAACTCGTTCTTTGCAACGGCAGCGACGTTCCAGTCACCTCGCTCGATCATCTCGTGGGCAGGGACGAAGTTTCGGACCAGGTTAAGGATGGTCATGACGACGTGCTCAGCAACGGAGACGACGTTGGAGCCAGTGACCTCAGCAACGGTGATACCGCCGTTGGTCTTGTTGGCTGCGTTGAGGTCGACGTGGTCAGAACCGATACCGGCCGTGACAGCGATCTTGAGGTTCTTGGCCTTGGCCAATCGCTCTGCTGTCAGGTAACCTGGGTGGAAGCTGTTTTGGTCAGCCACGGCCCCAAGAATAGTTATTGAAGCTGTCTTACGGTGTGGTAATGATGACCTCAGCATCGACGAGGTGCTTGTCGAACTCTGAGCCCTCACCCTCCTTGTCGGAGGTGGTGACAAGCTCATGACCTTGGTCCTCGAGCCATTTTCGGAGGCCGAGCTCGTTTTCTGTGGTACCTAGCAGTCTAGGCTGTTGTTTGGCATGCTCGAAGCCCTGTCATAGCTTTAGCACGATGTTCTCTTGGCTCGTGTGTACTTGATAGCTTACATCGTAGAGGACGAGCAATACTTTGCCCTGTCGAGAGGCAGTCGCCGTTAGCGATCTGGAGAAATTGGTGCCGAAAGCTTTGGGAACAGCTCGGCGGGTGAAATGCGGGGAAGCAGCTCCAGACAGGAGACTGCTAGCTGGGCGTGCTAGAGATCGTGCAAATACCATTTTGACTGTTGAGGTTGAGAGACCAGAGACAGATCACAGAAGGAAAGATTGTTCCAAGGCTCAAGATAAAGAGCTTGGTCGGAGGAATGGGAGTAGGATCGTTGTTGTTGTGCCGGAGTAGCTCGAGAGCTGGTGGATCTGCGGTACAAAGTCAGTTCCCTGCACATCATCACTGACATTGGCCGGTTCGGGCAAGATTTTGCGGGATGACTGGCGCTTGTGTCTGGCCGGGCAAGCTCAAGCTCCTAGCTCGTAGCAAGCCCGAGGTGAAAGATAGATAGCTGCTTAGTGAGGGTCGGTGAGAGCTCTTACCTCTACTACTGCCTTCCAAACGGAGACTTGGTAATCGTTTACGCTGCCGATGTCGCACCTTTTGGGAAGCGTAAACAAATGGAGTGGTTTCAAAGAATGAGAATGTGAGGGGCTTCTGTATCTTGAACGCAAGACATCCCCTCCACTATATACCTTACTCGAGCACGTCTTCTCGTGCAATTTCCCCGCTGTCCACCGTGACCATCGAACATCCAGCAGCTGTTGTCATGGCTCCAATACCAGGTCACGACACGAAATTTCGACAAAGCCCACCTCGCGAGACTTGGTGTCGCCTAGTTATCGTTCCCCTCTTCTCTCCACTAACCTCTCCACTCGTTCCTGATTCCGCAAAGACACAACAAGGCCGAGACGTATCAATTGCCGCGTAAACATTTTGCAGGATGCCGGCACGTCTTCCAGACTGAGGCAGCGACGCGCTGTCCGGCTTGAGAACGGCATGTGCAAAGTACCGCCCCTTCTGGGCGTCTCAGGCACGGACGCGTTTGTAGGTGAAACGTGGAGAGATTCAAGCTACAAGGTAGCCTAGAGCCACAAAACTCGAGCAATGGGCCATTGGTGGGGGAAGACCTGCCGCTTCGCGGAAGCCATAGGTAGTCATTGCTTGATATGTCACGCATCTAACACTGCAGAAGAAAGAGCTAGAACGCCAAGAATCAGCACCGCGGCGTTCTTTCCAGTCAAGCAAGCTTCAAAGTCTTCGTGTCTCGCGAGACAGCTGTGCTTTCTAGATCGCTGAAAGTCCAGCGAAGATGAACGGCGTTTTCTCGGACGCTGGTATTATGCCGGAAAGGGTAAAAGTTGTACGACCCAAATGCTTTGCCGTAAGCTTGTCCCGGCCTAGACTTCTGTGGGACATCCCACTACGTTGCTCTCTCAGAGCTCGTCCGACGTTACATATCGCACATATCGCACAATTCTCTCACATGAACAATAATCCGCATACTCGGCGGACGGCAATAACTCGGCCACGACTTCGGAAATACCTCAAGGCATTTCGGTACTTGAAGGCGCAGGCATGCTAGCCCGTGCAAGATCTGCCATATGGGTGCCTTTGGGTGAACCTAGTCCTCCCCCTCCATGTGGTCGCCATTGTCTGCTCTTCTCCCTTCATCGCCGTCAACCCCATTGCTATGGCCATCTACAGACTTCTCGGAGGCATGTCTCTTCGTTGCACGATGTCTGTTGGGGGTCGAACCAGCTGAACATTCACTGCGTCGTCTCTTTCGTGCCTTTGTCGCGCTCTCGCTGACGTTCTTGACGACAGCCAGTTCCTCCAGCTGATGCTTCTCGATCTTTTGGAAAGCTTCACTCTCCTCTTGGTCGAGGACGTCCGCACTACCTTGTGATTTCCTGGACAGAACCGCAAGACGACTCGCTATATCTGCATCCTCTTTGCTGAGTACTTCCACGTGCTGTACCAACCTAGTCTTTTGTAGACACAGTTCTTGCATCTGGCGTTCTAATTCATCGATCTTGTTGTTGGCGAAGCTGGTCTTCTTTCGGATCTCTTCTCTTCTTTGTAAATCCTGACTCGCCGCTTTTAGTCTCTCTGCTTGGATATTGTCTTCTAGCCGAAGAAGATGTCGAAGTCGCTCGGCTCGCTCTTGACTCTCAGGGGGGCTCCACGCCTGCGCGGGCTGATCAGGAGGCGTTAATGGTGTAAGAGTTGGGGCAAGGGCAAGCGTAGGTTCGTCCTCTTGCTGACTTCTCCAGTTGTCGGTATTGACGATAATAGTGTCCTCTTCGGTATCGAGCGTACGATCGGAGGGCAGACTAGTGTTATTAGAAATCGCTCGAAGCCCATCCCGCACCGCGAAACACATCGTACCTGCCTTCCTGTTTTGCTCGTTGACGAGGTTCGCCGAACTTGCGTTGTCAGTAACTTCTTGTCTCGCAGATACATTCATTGAGTCTGCTCGTAACCTTGAATTGTTGACCGATGAAAAAGGAGTAGGGAGAGACTCGGCACAACCCCGCGTTGATGGCGATGAGCGATTAGTCGATCTTCTAGTATATATCGGTGTCTGGTTCTCAACATCCGATGTATGATCCGAACCACAAAGAGAATCTGACAGCTGCGCTGAACTGCAATCACTGAAAGGAGCCGCTGCCTTGGCACGTGTGTGGTCGATCAGTTCAACGTCGTTAATCTTGTCATAGTGACCTGGTTCGCGGTATAGAAAGACGAAAGTGCGTGGTTCATGTGGAGCGATCCGTGTCGATGGGATCTGGCACACCTGCGGGACTGGCTGGTCTTGAGCTTTGTACTTCATTGCGGCTGTTCGGAGTGTTATGCCCTTCTTAGCGGCAAGGTCGCGAGAGCTGGCTCTTGCTTTCTCATCTGGGCGTGATGGAAGACTTATCAAACGCGGCTTAGGATCGCGGAAGATGCGGCGAGGCTGGACCACAACACGAAGCCGAGCAAGATCGGTGGTTGAGACATAAGGTCGCGACTTTGCACCGCCGCTAATGTATGCCAGCTTTCTGAACTCAAAGCGGGTGTTGCACCACGGTCCTTCGGGCTTAGCCATATTCTCTGGCAGTGCGATGGTCTCTAGTATGTATTCGAGCTTTGAATCAACCTCTGACACCTGTAAAGTTCCTATTCCTGCCGGCATTTTACCAAAGAGGCGTAAGACATCCACTTCTGGCTTGAATATTGCAACAGGATACTCGTTGATCCGCCAGCCTTGGTCGAATGTTAGTTTGGCTATTAAGCCATTGGCTGTGCCCCATTTGAAACGGGCTGAGACTCTTATCATGAATCTAAAACGTCCTTCTTGAGTTTCTAGGACGACTGTTCGTATTGCGGCTGAATTTTTCTCAGCCTTCAGTGTGTGTTGGTTGTCAGCTTCTTCGAGAGGATGCCAGGTGCGAGAAGTTGGATCCAATCGTTGAACCACGACTTCGATATCTCTAAAGGCTGCCATTGTTGGGTAAGTAGTTGGGTCAGACATTGTGGACAAGCTGGGATTAATAAATAGATGTTGTTATGGCGTTAGCTTAGTGAACGTCTTCACCTTTTGAGTGGAAAACGATTCAAAACAAACCACGGCTTTCACTGTCAGTGGAAAAGAGGTTGCCTTTACGAAAAACCAAAGCTCTATGCTGCCCGATAGCTTGAGATTGGTGATCAAAGAAACCAGTCACGATGTGGTGCATGCTAGCAAACCTTTCAGGCCTCACAATGTCATTGTCGTCCTCAATGGGCCGCGATGAATACATACTTACGCAAATGCCTCACTAAAGAGGTCAAGGAGACTCAAGTGTGAATAGTACAGATGGATGAGATGATAGTGATTGGCACCTGAAAAGGGCTCTTCATGAAAGTCCGTGCACAATCCTGAGTACGGAGCACATTGCAGAGATAGTCGTTAAGGATGGCAGAGCAGAAGCTGTTCTCAGAGCTGAAGACGTCGACCCTTCGTCGTCGCGGGGACCCACATGTCCGAGAACACGATTGGCCAGCTTTTGCTGACTTAGACAAGAATCTGGCACCGATCAATGGTCACGCATCAATAACATCACCACGTTTCTTCTAACAAGGCATGATAAGAACGTCGATCGACGTGTTACCCAGCCATTACGGCGAACATGGCGACAGCGAAACCACCAATATTGTCTACACATTTCCTGCGCGCAGTGAGGAGTTGTAGGCCGCAGACACACCGCAGCATCCGCAATCCACCGGCAACGAAGCCAGCAAGGGCAAGTCTACACTCATCATGTCGAAAGTTTCAGCAGGAGCAAGGCTATCAGCGGTACGGCCCTGCTGCAGTGACAGCAATGCCTCCTCCATCCAAGCCATCGGCTCCATTCCTTCCTAGCACAGAGCAAACCAGCAGAGATGCCTCCGAGCTAGACAAAAAAAAGGTAGTGCGTGAGTCACAGGCAAACAGAGAGGACAAGAATGCACAGCAAGCCGAGTCAAAGCAGCTCAGGGACGAGGACGAACTCGAAGAAGAGGAAGAAGACATCGAGCCAGTCAGGGATGAACCAGTTCCTGTCAAAGCAGAGCCCGTAGAACCAGAACCCTCCAAAGATGCGACAGAGGCGCAGCCCAAAGAACCCAAAGACAAGGACAAGGACTCCAAAGAACAAAAGCTGAGCCCCCTGGGCAATCCCGAACTTGACATGGTCCTCTCCATTCCTTCACCTTCTGAAATCAAAGGCGGCGACAAACTCAGCTCCCAGTCCTCCTCCACCCACCCACACCTCGAAGCCTCCCCCTACGAACACCACTTCGACACCTACACCCTCGTCCAAGAGCTCTGCAAACAACAAGCTCCACCCCCGACCACCACCGGCGAAGTATCTCACGAACAGGTCATCCCCTTCTCCGAAGCCCAGAGCGTCACCCTCATGAAAGCCATCCGCCTCATGCTAGCCCAAAACCTCGACCTCGCCAAAGAAGGGCTCGTCTCGAAATCCGACACCGAGAACGAGACGTACCTCTTCCGCGCCGCCTGCAGCGAACTCAAGACCACGATGCAGACGTCGCGGTTCATGGAGGCCCAGAAACAGCGGTCGCAGCGCGCTCAGCTGCAGCACGAGTTCGACATTCTGAACCAGAAGGTCAGCCAGGACATCATGACCATGCGCGAGGAACTCAAAGGCATGTTCAATGACCGCAAACTCGGCCTGCAAGAGGAGAAGCGACAGGTCGACGGCAAGATCCAGAATCTCGGATACAGGATCAGCGTAGACCTGAATTCAGAGGCCAGGTCCGAAGTCGAAGGCCTGAGATGGGTGCTGACGCGCCGTGCAGCGCTGGCTATCGGGGCTGCGGCGTTCATGGTGCTGTCGTTCTTGCAGTATTACTCTGTCAAGGCGCGGGAGCAGGCGGAGATCGATAAGAAGAGGAAGGCCGCGCAGAAGCAGGCGGAGGAGAGGCTGAGGAAGGAGGAAGAGAGGTATGGGGCGAGCGGTGCGACCATCGGGCGGAGCACTGGCACGCAGACTGACGGGATTGTGCTGGGTGGAACAGCTGGGAGCGGGAATTATGAAGAAAGTCTCGGCTGAGCCCCTTTCGCAGAACATGTATTTCTACAGTGTAGATCCAGAGAATAGACTCGGGCGATTGCTCTTTCGTCGGATCATCATTATGCCATCGCCAGCCAATCCACCTGACTTTCGTCAACATCCAATTTCGATGAGTCGGTCTCTCTCTTTGACTCCCTGACGACACCTAAAGCAGCCTGCGAACTAGCAGCTCGTGCCTCGCGCTTCAACCTCAGTCTCTCCCTCGCAGCCGCCTTCTTATCGTCAGCAATCGACAGACTGGCTGTGCGAACGGGAAGAGACACCTGCTGTACCTCGTTTCCCGTGGTTGGCTCAAGTTCAAGCGCGTCGGGTTTCTGTTTCGTCTCCCTTTCCCGATCAGCTTGTGCTTCGTGTAGTGAAGATCTCTCCAATTCTGACGTGGCTTGCTTTAGCAGGTCTATTTTGATCTCCAGTGACGTTTGTGGTTGTTGCTGGCGTGGGTGCTGGCCCCTGGCTTTGCCTTTTGCAGGTGGTGCTTCTTCATTTGGGGCAGCTGGTGGACTTGGTTGGAGACGTTGCAGCTCGTCCAATTTCTGCTGCAGTGACGATTGGCGAGTCGAGGCTGGGCGGGTTCCTGATGTGGTTTCACGCTGAAGTTGGCAGTCGACAGAATAGTCTTCTGGCAGCTTGGGACCTCGTGCTCTCGTCCGATGGGCTGTGGGATTTTCTGCTGTTGGAGCTGCGCTGATTGTCTTCGTGGGCTTGGTCTCGTTCGGCTGCTGCATTTGCGCGATCTTCTTTTGTAATCTTTGGTTGTCTTTCTTCGCCTCCTTCAGTAGCATTCTGAGCTTCGCGTTCTCCTCGTCCTGACGCTTGGCTTGCTCCTTCCACTTCTGCCCATATTTGATCAGCCGTCGCATCTCTTTCTCCGTTTGTGCCTTGTACGCATCGAGGTCAAAGCCTGAAGCCTGCATGGATATTGGTGGACTGGCGCTGATCTCGACTGTTGTGACAGGTTTTTGCTTTGCGAGGTCCTCGAAGAGTGTTCTCATTGCTGGCTGGGACCGCACACGCACAGGTGAGCCCTGCCCCTGTCTCAGTAGTTCAGGACTAATGCTTTTCCTCACATCTTTGAAGGTGACAGTGACGTCTCTTAAGCCTGCTCTCTTCGGTGTAGGCGCATGTGGGTTCTTCAGGATACTCTTAGTAGGAGATACTGGAACTGTCTTCTGTTTCTTTGGGGTCAATCTAAGATCGTCCTCCAGTCGGGGCGCATTGATCTCGCCGTCCTTTCTCTTGACCTTGACTGGAGAAGTTGTGAAGCGTGATGGCCGTGCAGGCGACTCCCTTGTGTTTTCTTTGTCATGGTCTTGCTGGTGATCATAGTCTCGAGGTCGCAAAGGTGAAGACTCGGGCGACGTGACGAAGACACTGCGAAAGGCTCGGTAGGCGAAGACGTGGGCTGGTGTCGGCGCTGCATCGATACGCGTCTCGTCCATGGTTGCATACTACGTGATCGTGCTTGTGTGTTTGGGTGTATGGTTATGTTTGATTCAATTCATGTGAGCAGGCGCAAGGATGTTACAGCAAAACACGTTGAAGCGAGGCCAAGCTGACGTAATAATGTCAACATTATTCTGGAAGAGGAAAGGCGTGGTCAACCTTCCTTCGCAGCCTCTGCAGCCTTTCCGGAAGGTCGCCCGACACGGTCTAAGCACTAGACAGCCACATTACTGTAACATCTCTTCTATGCAATGTGTCTGATGCTCTAGAGCAAGTAGGACGCGCACTTGGATACTGATTGCTCGCGACTTACGAAGCTTGACGCAATGAAGCTCTGGGGGCGGCGCTACTGCTTGCTCCGCGCCAATGACAATTCCTGAAGCTTCTGCGAAGCCGGTACACTGATCTACAGTACTCTCGTCACCGTTGCGGCATGACACCGAACGCCAGCATCGACTTCGACGAGCTTGCAGCTACACGATTGTCGACGTTAGCGTTAATGTACCGCGTGCTGCTGTCATTGGACGCATTCGCTGCAGGCGCTTCAGGTGAGTGAACATGCTTTGTTGCATAACTGCCGAAGGTGAAAGTTCTATTCCCGTTGAACATCAATTGCAGATCCTAGGCACTAACTAACCGTGCCTGTATGGCAGTTGAGACAGCCCTGCTGTTTGTCAAGTCAAAGCTAACCCCTCAGGGTATCGTCGTGCTGCTGAATGCTCTAGGAAACACTCGTTACAGGCTGGAAACCATTGTCGTGTTGTCACCATATTGTGCTGCCGGAAGCCCCAGACTCTGATCAAGCTCGCTTCCCAGATGGACGCACCGGAGGGGGCCCCAGCACGAAACGCAAGCAAGACTATAAATGCTATCAGCGTTCGCATGAGTCAACATGTGGCCATCCTTCATTAAGACGACGTAATGCTCACACTATCTGCTTTACTGCTGAGCAGTCTCTGTGCTGCGACGCCTCTGAACAAACGACAGGTTACTAATGATGCCGTTCCCGGTACACCAGTCCCTCCAGTAGGTGCTTCGGGTCAGCAATACCCGACGGGTACTCTCTTAGGACCAGCCCAATCAATTGCCTCCATCTCAGGCGCCGGTCCAGCAGCGACGTTGCCAGCAGAATCATGGTCCTTGGTCGCAAACCAGGACGCACCTTCAGACGAAGGTCTAATTCTCAACTTCGAAGATGCTGGGAATCCTCAACCCATTCGTGGCGAGAATGGCAATACCGACCCTGGCCCAAGGACGTACGAGTACGATAGGATCAATCCCGATCTTCTTGCCAGACCAGGCACTGACATGGGTGACATACCAAACTCCAAATGGCCAATGGGTTTGTCAAGCAACCGGGCAGGAACGGGCCAGAACTCCGGGTGGGCTAGACAGCAGAATACGAACGAGCTTCCAGTAGCCACAGCAATGGCAGGTGTCGACATGAGGCTAGCACCGAACGCGTACCGCGAGCTCCACTGGCATAGTGCGAACGAGTGGTCCTACATCCTCAGCGGCAGCGTGCGAGTCAGTGCGGTTAATCAGAATGGCGAGACTTTTGTCGACGATCTGCAAGCAGGCGACCTCTGGTTCTTTCCTTCTGGCGTACCGCACTCGATTCAAGCTACGGAAGAAGGCGTCGAGTTCCTTCTAGTCTTCGATCAAGGCTCTTTCAGTGAAGACGACACAGATCTGGTCACCGAACTTTTCCTCCGTAATCCACGAGAGGTGCTCGCGAAGAACTTCCAGACCGACATCAGCACCTTCGACAACCTGCCGCAGCAGAAGTACATCTTCAACGGCACGCCTCTCAACCAGTCCCTCGAGGACGCTCTTGCCGCAGTCAATGGTCCAGCCGGACACATCCCGCGCGACCAATACTACAGCTACCACGCATCGCAGCAAGCGCCCCTCGAAGTCCCCGGCGGCAGCGTCAAAATCGTCGATCCCACCGTCTTCCCCATTGCCAGCAAGTTCAGCATGGGCCTCTTCTCAATCGAACCAGGCGCCATGCGCGAGATCCACTGGCACCTGACGTCGGACGAGTGGAACTTCTTCATCGCTGGCCACGCACGGCTGACATCCTTCGAGGGCCCAACCGCCTCGAGGACTTTCGACTTCCAAGCCGGCGATGTCGGGTACGTCCCCGCCGCGAACAGCCATTATGTCGAGAACATCGGCAATGAGACGGTGGTGTATATCGAAGTCCTCCAAGCGCCGAAATACGTGGACCTCAGCGCGGGCCAGTGGCTGGGCCTCACGCCCAGACAGGTCGTGAAGGATACACTCGGCCTGCCTGATGGCTTTGTTGACACGCTGCCACGGGACAAGAGATATATCGTTCCTGGGAATGCGGATTATACGACCACTAACTTCACCGTCGGCAGCTATCCGAATGCCGACCTCGGCGGAAGGGGTGAGCAGAAGAGGAGGATGCGAAGGGGGGCGAGGCAAAGCGAGGGGATGGCTGCGACGGGGTACACGAGGAACAAAGCTGTTGCCTACGATTAAGTTGTGGCCTCAAAGTTGTCAGGAGCTTGCTGAAATATCAGGTAGAATGCCGTCTGAAAACCGTCGGTCAACATTCTATTTGTTCCAATCTTGCTTAAGCTGTACATCATGTTCTATTAACAATTCTATATACCTTCCAGCCATTATAGGCAAGCCTCTGAACGCCATGAATAGGTCTCGCTTGACCAAAATTAGATATGTATTCTGTTATCTTCATCTTCATCGTCTATCGCTGTCTTTCATGCTATACTTTCAACAAGAAGATAGCAGCGCTGCCTGCTTCTCCTACCGTAACAACGCAACCTTTAGGGGCGTTACTGACGGGCTACCCGTTGTCATTGCTTCTTCCCGATCACTGCTGGCTGGATGGCATCGTGTGGTCTAAATACTCAAGTGTTCGTCCTTGTTTAGCCTGCCGACTCTTCATAATGCTAGAGGCTGTGTAGCGGTGTACCACTTATAGCTCATGGCACGACTGGCCTTGCTCTCACTAGACCTCGAGCTGACTTCGCTCGGCGGAGGTCTCGGAGCAGGAAGTGCTGCTTGTCTAGGAGCAGCCTGCAGCATTGGTGTCGGCGATGTGTAGTATTGCTGCTGGTAATGTGCGTTACCGTGACAGGAGTGGCCACCACAGCCCATTTGTGCCTGGGGAGGTGTAGAGTAGATTACAATGGGCTGTATTTGGGGCAGATGCGACGTTGAGTAATTGTGCATGTATGGGTCTGGGCGGTAACGCTCTCGACTGCGTTCTCGGTGGCTGCGATGCTGTCTCGAGTCGTCGATGTAATACGCCTGCTGAGCCGGGACATGTCTTTTCGACCTGTTATGTCTGTGGCCTTCTAGGTCGTCTTCGTAGAGTGATCGAGGTTGCTCCTCCCGTCGTGACCTCACCGACGGGCCTGCTCTTGTGTGTCTGGAAGCCGCCGGCGAGGCACTCCTCCTTGATTGCAAATCGTCTGGTCGTAGGTGGGGGCTGTAGATCTCCTCTTCCACTTCTACAATGTCTGTTGGTGCTCTGTGTTTGCCCTTGCTTGCTGAAGGTGCTGACGATACTCGGGATCGTTGTCGGCTGCCTCGAACTTCTACTATCGGCGGTGGTGGAGGTGCGGCCTCGATGAGTAGCTGTTTGATTGATTGCTTCTTGACCGGCTCTTTGAAGTCAGGACGGCCAGTGATGTAGGCAAGTGGTCCTCTGAATGCGCTGACAGGGTCGACTGGTTTTGCCGGCTTACGCTTCTTTGGTGGTGGTGGCAGCTTGACCCATCCTTGGTTCGAAACTACTATTGGCATGATGGACTTTGTTTTTTTGTTCGATTTCTGCTCGAGTCAACTATGAAGCAGCAGTTAGTTCGTTCGCGAAAGAGACATGGCACCTGGTCGAGGCGTAGTGGCATAGTGGCATTGTGTCAGCCCCAGCCACCAACATTGCAATCGAGGTGGCTGGTCAGGAGCCTGACCCAGCAGGCAACCTGAGATTTGAAGGTCTAAGTGTAGAGCGCCAACGCATGATGCGAGACTATGTCGTGGCACGTAGAGTGGCAGCTATCGATCTCACAATCAATACACTCTTTCATCGTGGACGAGGGATTGCATGTCGTCCATGGCAGTCGCATGATGGCGGGCAACCATGCGGCAAAAGTTTCCTGTCCCGGCTAAACCCCATCGTCTAAACCTTCCATACTCATTTTCGGCACCAGCACTTGCTTCATGGACCATCAATTATAACGTTCTCGGGCATCATCATGCATATTTGCACACGATGCAAACAGCCGCGATCAGTAACGCGCGAAGAAGGCAAGCGGAAAAGCTACTTCGAATGATCAACGTGGTCGCACTGGCGGTAAGAGACCTGAGCCCTCAGTACCAATGTCTTGAATGTACAATTCAAAAGGGAACCTCATTTTTCTTCCGATTCTCGAAACAATACTAAGCAGCAGACCTGAAGGCGCATGACAAGGTGGCGATCATAGCCTCATGATTCACCATCAAGCATCCTGATAACGTCGGGAGTCAACCTAGGGAGCTGTCACAGGTCCTAGATGGCCGGATGACTGGATTCACAAGAATCATAAGCCCTGAGATTCTTCATGCCTTGACTTCCGTCTCCCAATTGCACAGTCCTGGGTGAGCTTAAGCAGTGATGTCGGACAATGTATGATGTTGTCGATAGAGCACAATTTCCAATACTGTCAGCTCAGCCACACGGATTCGATTGGTTGTTGTATGAGCAAGCATATAGCCTTAAATAAACTGCACTGTTGATGGTCACTAATTTAGCGCGGCATTACCCAAGGAGACTATGAAGGAAACGTTAACACGGGACGCGAAAGAACCAAGACTTGGATCAGCTTACCTTCAAGAACTGCGGGCCCGAAAGGAACGGCCGCGTCATCAATCTTGCCCTGAGCGTCAGAGCTGGTAACAAAGACATAACTCTGACCCGAGATGCCTGGTGGTATCGTGGCACTGGTTGCAACATCGTTGACTTCGCCCATCATGCTCACAACGCTTAGACCCGAGACGAACGTGACGAATGATCCTGGGGGAATGGCGCTTTCGGCAGTGAACGCAATCGAGGCGCCGACCAGCTGCTTGATCGCACCGTGCTTCGTCTTCGTCAAGACTGCGATGGTCCCTGTTCCAAACCCTCTAGACGACTGCAGACGGCACCCTGTCAAACCAGGACTATCGCCTGAGCAGGCAGCCAGACACCTGAAATTTCAAGTTGACCTGAAGGACAATCATGTTTCCGAGATATGATGTGAGATGAGTTTCATTTCAAATTAACGCTCGGCGTCGAAACTAGAGAGCCGGAACAGCAACGGTCCGAGCGCTGGTACCGAAAGGGGACGCACGAAGTCTGGGATAGGAAATCTTTCCAAATGCATAAGAGCTTGCCGATACATTCTGCTTTAAAGTCAGTCTGCCACATTCCACTGAAATCTTTGTGCCAGGAGCTCTCAGATCTCGACAGCGCCTAGTGTGGTCAATGGCGCATTCATTGTGACAGCGTCGTCTCAACGACACGGAGCGGGGGTAATTCGAATCTGCACTGCCACACGAGGATGCCGCAAACAACGCGTCAATGACGAACAGTATACCTGAGGGTGATCGATTGTGCTCGTTCACGATTCTGTATCGCGTGAGTGGCGATGTTAAGAATGCGGAGGAACTCACGCTTGCGTAGCATGCGCTCTCATGAATCGTGTGTTTCAACCTCTGCTGGAGAATCTCGGAGACACGCGCGTGTACAAATCCAGACGAAGCTCGTGTAGCGAGCAAGTCCGTTCGAAATTCGGCAGATATAGCATTATTTCGTCGAGGTTCGAAAACCTGCTAGTCGGTGCAGCCCCTATGGAAACACTGTAAGCAAGCACTTACATAGGAAATATCGTTGCACCCTTTGGAGGCAGGTCAAGCGAAGCATTTTTAGTCAAAGTTGCATGCTGAACCTGAGACGTCTCCGTCCTCCACCTGTCACAAAGCAAGGATGGTTGTAACCAATTTAAGGATTAAAGGTCGACTAGGTCACCAATGATCATACTGCTGTGGTGTCTAGACCAATGTCGAGCAACGGCACGCACGATGGCTTGCTGCAGCGTAGACCTCGCAGGAGAAACTTGTCAAATGTACGCAAAGGCTCTTTGTTGTTTGGGACTTATCCTCCATGTCGCGAGTTCACGTGAGACACTAAGTTGTTCAGACTATAGATCTGCTCCCAATCGCGTGGGGACATGAATGAGCCGGTCCCGCGGAGTCCGAGACGGTAACACTCGGCATCATCGCATGAGTTTCTTGCGACACTGATGAGCAAGTTTTGAGCACGTTTCGTGTTGCTTATAGACGCCCTAGTCATTCTGTGGAGCATTGCGAAACCTGCCACTTTACCATTCCGTCACTACTGCAGCTTCTCGCCTGCGTTCAAGTCGAGGTCAGCACGCCAACGAGGCTCTGCGGCAGTGACCCCACAGCACATTCGCGGGCGCCGGATATACAACTGAGCCACAAAAGGGTGAGTGGCAGCCGTATGAGAAACGCAGTGGAAGAACCACGTAAAGCCTCACAACACGGACACGTTAGTCAGCCGAGACTGGTATCAGAAGACGATCTTAGCACTGATCAGGATAGCACCATGCTGGCAACTAACTATTGAGGCGTGTTGCAACAGTCCTTAGCATCTATCCAGCTGGGACATATCATGTGCTGCTGTCATTCGGCATCTTTCATTTACGCCCACGAGAAATGCTCGAGGTGAAGATACATCGTCCCAGATGTTGATCCCTTTGCAATGTCCAGGTTCACTTCAGCGACAGTGTTTCGAACACCACTCTGCATGGTGACAGGTCAAAGACGCCCACACTGTCCCCTATTTCTGTCGACCTGACTGCTTCCTGCTCGATCACCTGTGGTAGCTGTGGTCGGCCACGACGCTCTTGCTGCTTGATACTGCCTTGGTACTTGACCAGGTTGTTCTTGGTGTCGAGTTCAGACATCGTTGGCGAGTCAGAAACAGAATGCTTGGGTTCTATGGTTTTTGTTTGACGACTGACAGTCTCCTTGACCTCTCCAGTCATGTAAATGTCGATAGTGACAGCTGCTAGTGCTTCAGCTGAATGTTTGCCCAGCAGCTTGCTTAAAATTCTCAGAAACCACTTGCGAGTAGCCGAATTCCTGGTCGCCAGCACCACACGTAGGTTCTGAGGGCCACGCGAGGAGATTGCGGACTGCATCTGTGTCCGAACGGTGTTCTTCAATCTTGACGCCACCATCGTTCCGCTGACAGCTCATTGGCGAGTGATGCTGCAGACGTTACTCGGTGGCTGGCAACATCCATCTGCAGCCGGCACCACCAGCAATCATAATCAAGCCTATACACGAGTGTACTCGCTGAAAGCCAGACCGCTTACCACGATAACTTGCGCAGCAAGAGTGGACTATATCGAGCACCTTTAGAAAACATGCTCAGGGAAGCTAGTCCATCTCTAGTAAAGTGTCATGGCTATTTCGGCCAACACTGTAGTTGTCTCGATTTCTGAGCACGTTTCTGACTTTCTCACCGACCAGTACTCTGCCATATGATTTAGCCTCTCCTGATGAAAGTATGGCTTCGAGCGCGTGTCGGGCGAGGATGGGCCTTCAGATGCCGCCTAGCCGTGGTTGGCTACATTATCACTTCCCCGTTCTGTCAGTTGCACCTTGCTCTCTCTGTTCTTTAGCCAAATTCCACACTCAGCAACGTCTTGTTTAAGCCGATACTTGCATTAGCGATCATGGCCACCTCAGCAATGTCGATGATTAGCTCCATGAGTACAATGACATCCGCGTCGGTGTCGATGTCAATGCATCCGACTATCACAATGTCGAGCATGGCAATGGCCACTTCGACAGGCGATAGTATGTCGATGTCGTCTGATAGCAGCATGGTAATGGGAATGGATTCAATGGCGATGGCCTTCTTCACCTCAACTAAAACAACGCTTTTCTCGATGCAGTGGACTCCTACAACCACGGGCCAATATGCGGGAACATGCATCTTCTTGATCGCATTTGCAGCAATCTTCAGGGCTCTCTTGGTCTTGAGGTGCAACTTCTACCCGCTTCTGGCCTCCTCCAAACACGTCAGAAGTGGAAGATCGGAGCATGCGCCATTCGAAAAAGAAATTGGACACCATTACCCCTGGACAGCACGCGAGGCAGTCTTGCTCGGAGTAGTTGATACAACGATTGCAGGCGTCGGATACCTACTGTGAGTATCAGCCTCCTTAGAGACATGTAAGGGCTTTTGCTAATGAACCTAGCATGATCGCAGTCATGACGATGAATACTGGATATTTCCTCTCAGTACTGGCGGGCGTGTTCCTGGGCTCCCTGGCGTTTGGACATTTGATAGGCTCACCGGTAGCACACTGAAGGACACACGGCGACATTGAATAATGTGTGGCATGACACAGACAGACCAGGCCATGTGAATAGGCAGAGCTATGTGGTAGGATGACCTTCCATCCAACGCAGTCTCTCAAGACTCCGGCCCACTGGTGCTTTTCCTGCCAAAGATTGAACCGGCGGAAGACCATGGTCAAACAGACAATCTTGATCATAGTAATTTGATAGAGCTGTCCCTCAGACGTCGGCGGTATGGAAGAGGCATAAACCCAGTGTAGCGGATCTTGGGACCTAATTGTCGTTATCCTTTTCTGTCCTATGTACGATGACCTTTGCGTTGTGTGAGGACATTAGCAAAATCGTCCAGTGACCCACTCAACGCTCATATCCCGGTATATGAGAGATCTATTCGTTCCGCCATCTCCGTGCCGCATTTTGGATTGACTGACTGCTTGAACGCGACGACGTGAAGTTCTGCGCATCCTTGAAGATCTCGGATCTCGAAATCTCACGGTTCATGGACAACCACTGGCCGGCCACACTAGGCACACTATCTCGGCCTAGCCCCAGAATATCCACGTTTTGGTCGCTTTCTGCGACTGCCGACCCATCAATATGGTAGCACCTCAAGTCTATAGTTGAACGATAGAGCTGAGGTTCATTCAACAAGCTTATTCATCAGACAGTAGTCGATGGGGTGTGAGGACAATCCTCGGCATTGAACCCCACTTCTGCTTCTCCAAAAGTTGTTTGGTCTTCCAGGCGATCTCGGCCGTGACCCTCGGACAGCGCTGAAGCAGTCAACTCACAGACTAGCTTACGGTGACATCTGACGGCCGAAAACGCAGATATAGGTCACATAAAAGGCAGATCATTTTCTTCGATCTGAACGAGATCGGGTCTAAACGACAACAGTCTTCTTGCTGAACGTGCTAAGGTCAATTCACCATTCACAACATGGCTACCGAAATCGTGATCTTCCCCATCAAAGAGGGCGACCTTCCCAATGACCTAAACACATCTACTGGGAAAGTCTTCCAGGAGATCCTTCAAGAAGTCCTCCAGCAGCCGGGCGCACAGCGAGCATACTGGGGAATCGAAGTCGAGAACCCGACCAATGCTCGTCTTTTCATAGACTGGAACTCTCTCGATGCCCACAAAAACTTCATGAACTCGGAGTAAGTGATTTGAATCTGGTGTGCACCTTACTCACCTCCACAGCACCTACAAGCCCTTCGGTGAGAAGTTCGGCAAAGTCACAGACTTGTCTCGAATTCAGATGTTCCATGCCAATTTGAAGCCTCATCCACCATCTCAAGTCCTCAGCAAAAGCACCTCTCCAGCCACCGAGATCCTGCTGCTGTACTTCCCCACCGACTACTCGCAAGCCGATCAAGACAAGCTCGAAGCCGACCTCCAGAAGCTGATGGGTATAGTCGAAAAGAACTCCGACAAATACACTGCCAACGCTGGCGGTTGGATTGTTGAGGAATTGACGGTCCCGGGGACGGGAGAGAAGGCCAAGGCGTACTCTGCGCAGATCGGCTGGAAGTCAGTTCAGGACCATCTGGATTTCAGAAGCCATGAGGCTTTCAAGGAGAACATCTATTTGTTGAGAGGTGCCAAGGACTTGAAGAAACTGGCCGTTGTGCACTACCACGGCAATGAGGTTTCAAGCTCGTAAGTGATGGAGTTATTAGTTGGTGGAAGACGTAGCGCTCAGAGAGCGCCCCCGCTGGCTACTGTGCCGACTACCATGTTTAACCATATCATCGTGCTCTCACACAAATATCTGAGCTTCATACGCCCTAGAAAGACGCGACGTCCGCAATGTGAGACGATAGTCTGCATCTCAAGTCGTGCGTGATTGATGTGAGAGAGGATGCAAACCGGTCCTCGCATGCGTCTCTTGAAGAAAGGGGTCAAGACATTTGCGGAGGATGTCGACCGCCAAGAACATAGGAGTGAGTACTGTAGACCTCAGATATAACAACTTGGATAGAGAAACTGCTTTGCCCATAAAAGCAACTAGCCAAAAGTCTAGAGGATGGAACCGCTAATCGAAACTGGTGTTGGAGTTGCCACCACAGAGCCGGCTATGGTCAATGTCAAACAGTAGTTCAACTATCAACCTTAATTTCTTTCAGGTCAGCTTGCGACATCTGCATCTTTTGCTGATGTCTAGGCTGCATAAGAACCACGCTGCTAGCAGATTCCGAACGATGGCAAGATATGGGCGCCGCTCAAAATTGATGAGTCTCGCACAACGACAGTGAAACCTTTCGAATCGCGCCACGCTGTACCAGGGCGGTGGGAAGGGCCGTCTCGGGACGGCGGCTAAGTCTTGGTATCTTGGCAAGACATGTTAGCGCCAAGACACGGGACAGGGACTTCCCGATCATCTTGCCGTCGACGCAGAAAACGCGCAAACTGTTTCACAAACACAGCGGCCCCCTCCAGAGCAGGGCATTGAAATCATTTTTGCTAAGCCTGTACAGCTGGAAGTCCGCTCATCGCTGTCTGCTCTAAGAAGCTAGCAGTAAGGTTGGGTCGACTCGCACGATACTGCTCGCATGGATGCAAGATCTGGAACAATGTGATTCATTACGCAGTCTATATCTTGTTTTCCACTATCCCAGTCCTCATGTGTGTACTAAGTCAAACCAGACGTTTGGAGCCATATTGTCACCTAGCTGTACACATACGCGCCATACTCAGTCGCGTTGTACTCAAGTGCAACCAAGTCGATGCTCAAGCACTTGCTGGCATCGCCCTGGGGTGGTGCGAGCTCGCTCTCGTCCGTCACGTCCCGGAGCACCTGCCAGATACCGTCTGTCGCGGTTGGGCAAGCTAGGAATCCATCTGCACCATAAGTAGTCTCAATGGTAGCCGCGAATACCGCGTTTTCGGAAGTTCCCAAGTACCAAGGGCAGTTGTATGCATTTTCCGGTCGCACCTGACTAAAATCATATCCAATGACACCATTGTCTGTAGTCCAGAGAGTTTGTTCGGAGACGTCGTAGTACTCAGGGTTTGAGGCGTCGAGCGCACAGGAGCCATCGAAGACGGTGACGTTGCCTGGTGGGCAGGTGTTGCCGCACGAATCACTGTCGGGGCAGAATGAGGTCGTGTTGCCGCCGAGATAAAATCTTCCAGCGATGGCGTTGAGGGGGAGGTACTGGACTGGAGAACCGCTACGGATCGCCATCACAGTGTATGTGATGTTCTGGAGCGCTGGATCAACAGCAGAGTCACTTCTTGCTGTTGGCGCAGCTAGGGCACTGCCGGCCATGAGAAGCATTGCTAGCTTCTTGGTCTGCATGGTTTCTGGTGTAAAGAAGATTGTTCTCGAGAGAATTTTTGGTTAATTCTCAGTTAGGTTGTGTAGATGGTTGAGCTGTCGTTAATGAAGGAACAAACGAGCCCTGCTTTGAGTGTGTTATATACTACTATCGTTCTTTGCATGATCGACATAATTTCTGTCATGTTGTATAATGCTCGACTTTGGCGCAATACATGAGACATATCCCCACCACATTACCTCATCACCGTGTGAGGGTCACGATGGTCATGCTGCAGATTCACTGGGGCTGAGGCGACGAAGGTTAGTCAGAACGTACTTCTTATTTCTGCATAGGTCCAGAGGCACACCAAGCCTCAGAACCTAAAGCTATTTTCGTCGCTTCGCCAACCATCACCAAAAACTTTCTCGGTCCGGAAGACCCTTGGAACGTTACATCAGTGGGTACTCAGAAGATGTCTCCATGCTTCTTAGAATGAGAAGTGAGCATGGTCGCATAGCTGAATCGCTGCTATCGGTACGTTAGTTTGCCCTTGAGCCTAAGCAATAGAGGGCAGAGCACGATAGTGTATGTTCGATTAGGGTTGCTTGTTGAGACAAGTCTCACAACGCCCTCATAGCTAACCGAACTTCAGCCACTAGCGTCATGCTTGCTTCGTCCGGTGACATCGTAAGGAAGCATCAATTCCGCGATAGCTCCGCCGACGGAGCCTCTAGGAGGATGTTCCGGCGGGATAAGAGTTGATCGGCGGTATTGGCGCATCCTTCCATCAGATCTTCCTTTTTACACACCTGTCGTAGCAGATTCTGTGACTTGTAGAGAGGCAGAATAGGCTCGCCCGGTTGGGAAATGACTTTGGTGTGTTTTACGGTACTTGTTTGACCTAAAAGGCTGCGGCACACCACTCAACTGGTTCAGCACCACAACTACGATCAAGCTCACTCAGTCACAGTGTTGTCCCACAAGCTCTGCACTGTCACCCCTCGTGCCCAGCTACCACCGGTAGTGTCTCCCGTGGCCTCGTATTTCACTGTCTTGCTCTCACCTCGTCCCAGCCAAAACCCATTGTCGTCGAATGTAACGATCACACCGCCAGGGTAGTCAAGCCACGCGAACACAGCGACACCACTTGTCGCTTTCACCGTGAAAGCTTGGTTGGCACTATCATGCTCCAATGCCAAACCAGGATCGAAGAGATTCGCCTCCGACAACCGTGAGGCGTGAAACCAGTTAGTATGCGCGAAGGTCGTGCTGTCGTTACTGTTAGGCAGCTGACCAGCGGCAGAAATATTCGTCCGCATCACGATATCCCTCAGATCGTACCCAGCCAGTTCCACTTCAAGGTTCGCAGAGTACACTCTTGTACTATTCAGCGCACCCACTGACAAAGTGTGGCTCTTCAGACCCAGCGCAGATTCCACTTCGGTCCCATTATATGCATACCACACCGCATCTATCGTCCCATTGACAGTGCTCCAAAGATCACTCGTAACCCAGATCTCCAATTCCTTCGTCGTCTCATTATAAAATGGACTCACGATGACGTTTTCATATAAATCCTTCGCACGATAATGCAGCACCTTCCACCTTCCTCCAACTTCAATCCCTGCCCACGTTGGCGCTGCCCACTGATCTTCGAGTTGCCAATACAAACTCCCTAGCGTGCGTTGCGGGAGCCCTGAGCCGCGTCTGTAGAACTGGATCTGCGAGCCATAGTACTCCGCCTGGAACACCTGAGTCGTCCAGCACCAAGCGCTGAAATTCGCGACTGGATCGGTTTTGTTGGGTGTCGGGTACCATCGTTCTGCTGCGAGTGTCATTTCGCCCATGCCTTTGCTTGTGTTTGCGTAGTTGCTAGTGTTCAGAGAACCGGGCGGGTAGTGCCTGTTGCGGTAGATAACGAAGGTGCTATTGAAAAAGAGTTGGTCCTCGGGGATGTACTGTTGCCATGTCTGAATTGAGGGCATAGAATGGTAGCCGAATTCGTTGCTGAATCGACCGACAGGGTATGCGGAGGTGTCGAAAGCGACAGCAGAATCATAGTTGTAGTAGTCTGTTTCGCCGTAGATACCTCCTGAGGTGTTTTCGTATCGCTCCTCGAAGTAGGGTGGATCTGTGAAATTGAACGAGATAAAGCCGTTGGAGGTGCTGCTTGGTGCGTAGGAAATGCTGCGGGTGTTCTCGAACACGGCAGGGAAGAGTGTTGTCAGGAAGAGCTGTTCGTACTGCGCCAGAAGTTCGGGGAAGCGTTCCGGGTCTGATTCGTTGGCGGTGGGTAATTCGAGATTCTCGAGCTCGTTACCGCCGGCCCAGTAGGCTAAGGATGGATGGTGATTCACCCGCCGAACTTGATAGACTGCTTCCTCGTATACGTTGGATAGGAATTCTTCGCCGGCGGGGTAAAGTGCATCGCCAAACTCAAATTCTGACCAGAGGAGGATGCCGAGTTCGTCGGCAATATCATACATGAAATCTGGTGAGTATGCTCCTGAGGACCAGACGCGGAGCATGTTCTGGTTTCCTGCAACGACTGCGTTGAGGAGTGTGCGGATTCTGCTTGGATTGACACGTGGCCAGAAGACATCTGGAGGAATGAAGTTACTGCCCTTTGCAAAGAACGGACAACCATTGATCTCGAAATGCCAGTTATTGCCGGGCGCAATGCCAAGAGCTATTTGTTTTTCGGTCACAGGCATCTCGTTGAGCACGATTGTGCGGAAGCCGACACGGCGAATGACAGATGCTAGCGTGCTGTTGGACACCGACTTGATGTCAACTGTGAGATAGTACAGATTCTGAGAACCCATACCCGCAGGCCACCACAGCTCAACCATGTCGTCTGAAATGGTGGCCGTGCCCGTAACCACGTCGTTTGTCTGATTGATATTCTCGAGGTTGCCGTCCATGACGGTCGCGTTCGAGGCGTCTTTGAGAGTGAAGGAGAGCGAAACACCGTCAGGGAGATCTCCGAGCACGTCAATGCTGGCATTCATTACCCAAGGTTGATTCTGGTCTGGAATAAGATTGTTCAGTTGGCCTTGTCTGTAGATATCGATGAGGACGTTGCGAGGATAGACCTGGTCTTGACCGAGCTGCACGACGTATGCCGGTTTCCATGGTCCAGCAGGAGCGTAAGCAGGACCCCTGTGATCATCAGTAAGTTGCAAGAAGTATTGCAGATCTGCCGTACCAATCCCAACCGAAATCGTTCTGCTCTTTTCTAATGTATTGTCTATTTGGTATCTCAAAAGTGATTTGAGTTCCATACGGCCATGTTTCCTGGCCTGGCTCGTTCGCAATATTTTCTGCTATCTGAGGAGCACTTCCAAAGTTGATGCTGAGATCTGGATCAAGGGCGCAATCCGATAGCACGTCTGTGACATCAAAGTAGTATTGCCTAAACTGGTTGTTCGTTGCAGCCACATGCTGGCCACAGAGTTCGATGCTTGTGAAAGTGTCAAGACCCTGGAACAGCAGGTATGTCTGCGAGACAGAGGAATTTAGGCCACTCAGTGTAGTTGTGTATGTCCAGTTCTGCATCCAAATCCACCTAAGTCCGGAGTCAGCGAGGCCATACTCTAGCTCAACAACAACACCGCTGGCCAATAAGTCAAGATGAGCCTGTGAAGGGATGGTAGCGGGGACGCTGATATTAAGTGGTAAATTTTGTAAAGTCCAGCTGTAGGTGCTTAAATCAGTGACTTGTTGAGCTGCTGCGGCCTGCAGCAACAGGAATGCCAGCGCTTCCCACAGTCGTAGGATATGCATATCGAATGGTCCTGGTCTGCACCAAGGTCAGGAGTGCGTACATATGGTGGAAGGAGACCGCGATCTGCCTAGGTGTGCTGGTGCATTCACAGGATGGGGTCTTGGCATGGACGCCCGTGACGACAACGGCTGTACTGATGTGTTCTCACAGAGTTATCGATCCATAGCGTACACCTTAACGACCATGTAACTGTTCTGCAGGGATCAACGTCATTGCCTTGAAGAAGTTTGGAGTGTTGGTCAAAGCCGTGCTGTTCCTCCGTGCTTAAAAGAGCTTGGATCAGCACAAGCCTTCAGGCTAAGGCACTCCCCGCAAGAGCCTCAAGCATGCACCCTGCACGGATACGCACGCGCCGATGCTGTTCATGCTGGAACAGTAGCTGCGAAGATAGTGAAAGAAACCCACAATAATGGAATGCTCTGGTGAATAGGCAGCATTTTACAATCGTAGTACTTTCACTGCACCAATTAGCGATGGGATGGACAAGATGACTGCCAAGATAGGATAGAACAAGCGACGGCAAGATATCAATAAAGCATAGGAAGATTTCAATGCATTAATTGTAATCTCAATCACCACCAAGCCGATGACCGCTACCTCTTCCTGACCAAGAGTTCGAGAATCCACTAGTCCAACCCCTGTTCGACGAGGCTGCTGGTTGTGGATTCTGTGGAGCGGGTCTGAAGCTAGTCCCATATGCTCGATTTGTAGTGGTGGTTGTATTACCGGTGAAATACCGTCTAACGAAGCCTGGGGTCTGTAGATAATTTCGTCCACCTTGCATGGTCGGGTACAGTCGTGTCAAGAAGTCATACATGTGTGCTGCGAGAAGACCCGTGCCCTGCTGCAGTGTGGCGGTAGTACCACCCATCAGCAGTGTCATTGCGAGCATGGCCCACGGTAGGAATTCGGCTGGTATCTGAAAGAAGATGAAATGTACTTTTCGGCCACGATTGTCTTGTGCATAGGTATAGATGAAGGCGAGCAAAAGAGCTTGGGTGAAGACGAAGGACCTGAGGATAAGACCTGCAGTAATCTGTTTGAACGTTAGCTGACGTAACGTGCGGTTAACACCGATCTGTTATGTCGAAGAAGAAATGTAGGAAGCCACATCCGCCAGGAGCAACTATTTTATGCACACAGCTTTCTCAAATAAGCTACCACC
>Ga0066648_10000290_pt1 | contig 35608 bp, 39 predicted proteins | sample CryGeyCG12114_NA_FD_59537 | JGI IMG/M metagenome (GOLD analysis project Ga0066648, IMG submission 59537) | Groundwater microbial communities from aquifer - Crystal Geyser CG19_WC_8/21/14_NA | ecosystem: Environmental > Aquatic > Deep subsurface > Groundwater | place: USA: Utah: Grand County... | reverse complement strand
GAGATTGAGCCGTTCGGCGCATGCCCAGGCCATGGCGATTTCCTCGCTGTTCCACTCGCTGGTGCCCCAGTAAAATGCCTTGCCGGTGTTGATAAGGTAGTTCATTGCTCTGACGGTCTCTTCCATCGGCGTGTTCCGGTCTGGTCTGTGGCAGTAGAGAAGGTCAACGTAGTCAAGCTGTAGACGCTCCAAGGCCATGTTGGTACCCTCGATCAGATGCTTTCTCGAGAGACCTCCATTGTTGACAGGGTTGTCCCCGAAGGCGCTGCCCTGTTACGGTGTAAGCAGAAGTGGTCAAGTTAAGACAAGAGATAACAGTGGCATACCCAGTTGATCTTGGTGGAAATAACCAGATCGTTTCGCTTCCAGCCATACTTCTTGATGGCTTGGCCCATGACAACCTCGGACTTGCCGCCAGCGTACGCTTCTGCACAGTCGAAGAAGTTGATGCCAGCATCGTAAGCGGCTTTCATGCAATCGAAGGCTAGTTGATCTCCGACGTGGCCGCCGTATGTGACCCAGCCTCCCAGCGATATCACAGAGACCTGTAGACCTGAACGGCCGAGGAAGCGGTATTGCATTTTGGGTAGCTGTTCGGTAGAACCCATCTTGAAAGCGTTTGGCAAGTAAGTGACGAGCTGTTAATGTGTAGAGAAGTCCTTGGGTATCTGCTCTTGTTGGAAGAGTTGTGAAATATGGCGGTGAGTTTGTTCAAATAGTCTTTTTGCCTGTTGCTTAGGTACTTAGGAGCATTACTCAGCAACACGAATACAGCCTAAAGCCAGCGAAACCATCATCCAGTGCGTTGGAGGAAGGTCATGTCATGATTAGTGCGGGGGGCCAGCATCGTCATTCCATATCGATCATTTTCCGTATAGGGAAGGTAGCTAACAATGCAAGAGCGCATAGCCATGCCACCTGGGGACACTCTTAGTACATTCGCTAACGTTAGTGCATACAGTCTGGACACTTTCTCGTTGTGATGCACTTGTATCATATGCAAGGTCGGAGTGGCACGATAGATGTGAGGACGAGCCCGAACATGGCGAAGAGGTTCGTAAACGCGAACTTTGGCTCAGCGTGTGTGGGGAGATCGGACTCTTTAAGATGCAATCAGATTCACACTCATCCTGCCATCATGGAAAGTGCATGAGTATTCTCACTCCAAAGACGAGTTTGCAAATAGTCTAAACCACGTCCGTGTGCGATACAAACAGATATAGCATTGGAATTGTGTGAAGTGGGCAGCTTGCAGAAATGCATACCATGAGCTTGCCTGGCAGAATGTCTTATTTTGACCTCGAGGGGCTCCTCAATGCCTCTAAACCAACAAGACATGTGGTCCACAATGTGTTGTTCAGATATCTTATCCCCTCGTTTGGGGCACACCAGTACCGTCAATCTTAGCCCATTCTGATTTGCTGGGGGGAGGCGCTGTTTCAAGTTCAACAGCTGCATTGCACCTTTCAGGTATGACTCTGGTCAGCTCCAATGAAGATAGTGACCGGTCGCGCCAGGCATTAGCCTAAGATCCTTAGGCATCTAGCACGTGATACCAAAGTGCCAAGATTTCCACACACCAACGATGACCGGCAAAGATGCAACTGTTTTCGATAGCGTCGAAGGTCGCGGTATTCAATCTTCGTCCATACCAACCATAACCCTCTACACACCTCATCGCCAACATGTCCGAACAACTTGTCCTCCGCGGGACCATGGAGGGTCACTCTGGCTGGGTTACCAGCCTTGCGACCAGCCTGGAGAAGTCAGTGAAGCTCTTGTATAGGCGCAAAGGATGAGAACTTTTGGCTGACTGGTTGAATAGCCCAAACATGCTTCTCTCAGCCTCTCGAGACAAGACCTTGATCATCTGGAACCTTACCCGGGACGAGACCGCCTACGGCTACCCCAAGCGATCGCTCCACGGCCACTCACACATCGTTTCTGACTGCGTGATATCGTCCGACGGTGCATATGCCCTCTCGTCGTCCTGGGACAAGACCCTGCGATTGTGGGAGCTCTCCACTGGCAACACAACCCGAACATTCGTCGGTCACACCAACGATGTCCTCTCAGTCTCCTTCTCTGCCGACAACCGACAGATCGTTTCGGGATCGCGAGACCGAACAATCAAGCTATGGAACACATTGGGAGACTGCAAGTTCACCATCACCGACAAGGGTCACACCGAGTGGGTTTCGTGCGTGCGATTCTCGCCCAACCCACAGAACCCCATTATTGTCAGCTGCGGTTGGGACAAGCTTGTCAAGGTAAGATTACACCACTTTCTTTGTATGCCGAAGATGATTTGGAGAATTATTTAAAGTATTTGCTACTTCAGAGCCGTAAGGGCTATGAGACAACAATTCACCGGCGGACTGAGGCACAAAACAGCACAGCGAGATTTGGGATATTGTACGACATCACTTGCTAACAACATGAAACAGGTCTGGGAGCTCGCTTCTTGCCGAATCCAAACCGACCACATCGGACACACTGGCTACATCAACACAGTCACCATCTCTCCTGATGGATCTCTTTGCGCATCCGGCGGCAAGGACGGCACAACTATGCTCTGGGACTTGAACGAGTCGAAACACCTCTACTCCCTGCAGGCCGGTGACGAGATTCACGCCCTGGTCTTCTCGCCCAACCGATACTGGCTATGCGCTGCCACTGCCACCGAAATTGCCATCTTCGACCTCGAGAAGAAGACCAAGGTCGACTCTCTGAAACCAGACTTCGTTACCAGCGCAAAGGCTCAGACCCCACAATGTGTGTCGCTGGCCTGGTCTGCCGATGGTCAAACTCTGTTCTCTGGTTACACTGACAACAAGATCCGTGCATGGGGTGTCATGGCAAGATCGTAAGGGAGCGGCATTGTGGAGCGTCAAGAGGGTGTTGGTGATCGTAGCATGAAGCAGCTCCGAAACATCGACACTGTGGCAATGTGCCGACTGGGCGATGAACAGGCAAGCCGGCATTGAAGACATGTAGTAGAGTCATGTGCTCTGCTGCTTTCGACGAGTTGTTGTCCTCCTCAACTCTCATCTTCGTTGAAGCACTCGTGAGCAATGAGTAATGAACAAAACATTTCCAGTTCTCCATGATCACCTGCGCTGCTCAGAATAGACCTGTTGGTGCCACATTTGCCACGGTTTAGACACAGGGCCGTCGAAGTGAAGTGAGCATAGCATTACCGTAGATCGTTGGGGACCTGCATTTCGGTCGTATGCTACGCCGTGCAGTCAAAAACCCATAACTCAAGTTTATCTGAGCACGTTGTGCCATGTACTTTGTCGTCTCTAGTGAAGGAGCCTCTTAACGAGCGCCTGCTGTGTGGAAATGATAGGCAAGCTGAGCCCTAAGGCTCCCCTTTCCAATGTTTAGTGCTTTCAAGCCCGCCTAAATCGCAGGCAGTCGCAGGGATGGCCTCTTCAACCGGCGGCATGCACAATCTGACTAGCCCGTTGCCGCCAAAAGTCTTTGTACCAACAGTACGCGTGCTTTTCGGTGACCATTAACAAGGCACGACCAGCTAAGATACATCAGGGTGATTGGGTGTTATCGAATACGTAGTCCCCTTTACACCGCATAAAACTTTCGATTAGGGCTTGGGGGCTAGCACAATGTTTGTCCTCGTTGGTTCGGGTTCCGGTCTCATCCGCAACATGCCAGTGCGCGGACAACGTTTACGATCCAGCTAGTACCTCGAAAGTCCAAACAGGTTTCTCCAGTCAGGAATCTACTGTACGATTTCAAGGTCTGTTTCTACAACGCGTCGATTGTCGGTAGAAATCCTGCCCATCTTCTAGTGAGCTGCTAAGCATAAGTGGAGGCGTGCACCGAAGCTCGAGCAAGCAAATTCGTGGCAGGAATTCTCGAGCGAGGAGACTTAACTCCTTCTCAGCCAGAATGGTATAGGGCGTCGCAGACAGCAGTGAAGGCAGCAAATACGTGAAAATCGTGTGTTCGATGAGTGTCGGCATGGGCGTCAACCTGGACTGGACACGGGATCCTGTCCCGCCGCAGATAACGTCTTTCCAGCAATTTGTGAGAGACTTTGCTTGGTCGAAAACAGCACTTGGGCATATCGAGTCATGGCGACGAGAGCTGCGGCAATGTGTGCGCTTTATGATGGCAGACAACGCGCCAATAGTACTGTACTGGGGCCCAACACATACGATCATGTATAATGAGGCTTATATTCCGCTTGTTGGTGCCAAGCACCCGGCTATGATGGGCAGCAACGCTCCTGATGTGTTTCCAGAGTTTTGGGACTACTTTGCTGGTGTGATCAGTGAGATGAGTGAGACTGGCCGGACAGCGACTGGAGAAGCAACACGATTATTAATGGAAAGGCATGGATTCCTCGAAGAAACATTCTTCAGTTGGAAGCTCATCCCCGTCATTGGCGACGACGGCAGCTTGCTTGGCGTATACGGTGCGCCTGAAGACAAGACAACGGCAGTCATTGGCGAGAGAAGGACTATGTGCATCCAGACCTTAACACAGCGGCTAGCCACTGCTAGCACGTTCAAAGATCTGTGGCGGGTGACTATTGAAGGACTAGGCCAAAACGACAGAGATATTCCATTCGCCTTGTTATACTGTGACGGTTCATCGCTCAGATTCGGGTCGCCTGCAATATCTCGCAGTTTTGAGGTTGTTGGTGGCATTGGAATATCGCAGAGTCACCCGTTGCGAAGTCAGGAAGTAGACCTCGATGGTGGCCTCGATGGCCTCTCAACAGCAATCCGCGAAGCAGTTGCAAACATGCGCACGGTTGTAGTGTCTGCAGATGGCTTGGACATGGCAACCCTATTATCCTTATCCGACGTTCAATGGAAAGGGGCTGGCGAACCCAGCAAGCAGTTTGCGGTCGTGCCAATCGCAGGCGGTAGTAAGACCCCCGCCGCTCTTGTCATCGGCCTCAACCCATACCGGAGGTATAACCCGTGGTATCAACAATTTCTGGAAATGATTTCAGACGTGCTCGCATCGTCTTTGTCCAAGATTCGTCTTTCCGAAGAGCTGAAGTATCGAGCCGAGATTGCTTCCAAAGCCGCGAGGGACTTTCAGAAGACGGAGATGAGATTTTCACGGTTCGCGAATCGATCCACTGTGGGACTTGCGGTGATGGATCTAGCTGGAAAGGTGCGTATTCAACGAAGCGCCCGAAGGACCACAATGCTAATCTCACTAGATCATCTTCGCAAACGAGGCCTGGTATCACTTCACCGGCGTCGATCCTGAGGCCGTCAATACCACCTGGAGTGACAACGTCCTCGACGAAGATTTGCCTATCATGAAAGAATGGTGGCATAAAGTTACGGCTCTCAAGCAGAGCGTTTCTTTCACCTTCCGGACCAAAAATGAATTCAAGCGTGGCAACATGAAGATGCCGCATCGCACAGGCTTTACTGCATGTTATGCAGATCAGGACGACGAAGGTGGTGTAGAGACCATAATGGCACTCGTCATTGATATCTCCGAACAAAAGTGGATCGAGGATCAGCTCCTGCGCAGAACGCGAGAGATTGAAGAATCCGAACAGAGATACAGAAGCTTCGCTGATTTGTGCCCTTTGGGTATCGTTTCAACTGATGTGGAGGGGTATGTGCAGTGGGGCAATGACGCCTGGCACGATTTCTATGGCTTCACAAAAGGACAGGTGTTCGATGAGGCGCAGCCATGGATATCCTACCTACATCCAGATGACGTGCAGAAAGCTCAAGATTACTTCAAAGATTTGACCACGAAGAAAGGTCAGCTAACCGTCCAGCTAAAACTGAAGAAGACGTACACGATCTACGAAGGCGATCGCGCGCTGGAGAACGACGCATATGTGCTGGCGACAGGGGTAAAAGAGTACAAACCAGACGGCGTTACCATTGACCATATAGACTTCTGGGTTACAGACATCTCAGCTCAAAAGCTAGCGGAAAAGGTGCTTACGGACAAGATGGAAGAAGCTATACGTACTCGCACACAACAAGAGCGTTTCATTGATATGATCAGCCATGAAATCAGAAATCCGCTATCTGCGGTACTTCATTGTGGTGAAGAAATTGTGGAGGCGGTAAAACAATCGTTGGTTAACTTGAACAACGCCTCCAGCAACGGGTTGATGACAATGAGACGTGGATCAGGCCCAAATTCTACGCACTTGGCGCTACACAACGCCCTACAGGCTGCTGACACAATCATCTATTGTGTCAACCACCAGAAGCAGATTGTGGACGATGTGCTAACCTTGTCAAAGCTCGACTCTGAGCTCCTGGTCGTCTCTCCAATACCTGCCAAGTTGTCTGATGTTATGCAATCTGCAGTCAAAATCTTCGAGCCGGAACTGCGTATGTCAGACATCAGCTTGGATATGATTGAGCACGAATCCGTGTCTAAACTCCAAGTTGACTGGATACTCCTCGACCCGAACAGGTTCCTCCAGATTGTTATCAACATCATCACTAACGCAATCAAATTTACTAGAGCTTGCGAAACGAGAAAAATCAAGGTGACAACATCCGTTCATACTGAGCAGCCATGGCAGTTTGAGGAGATGGACTTCGTACCGAGGCGGTACAATCCGCTTCAACGGAGAGGTTCACTCGTCCAGGCTTGTTCTGATCAGGCATCTAGCCAGATCTATCTTCGAGTGGGAGTTTCAGACACAGGAAGGGGTTTGACAGCAGCCGAGAAGAGGCTACTTTTCAACCGCTTTGCTCAAGCCTCACCTAAAACACATGCAGAGTATGGAGGTTCTGGTCTGGGCCTTTTCATATCGAGACAAATCACGGAGATGCTTGGGGGTGAGATTGGCGTTGGGACTTCTGAGTCGGGTGGTTGTACGTTCGCGTTCTACGTTACCACGACCAAGATAGAAGAGCCCCACTCTAAACCCTCTCGAAATGCTGCACCACCTCTTCCAGAGCGCATTCAGAGCGCACCAATGGCTCTCGACATCCTAGCCGATTTGGAAAATACGAGTCCGAACCAAAGTGGACCGGCTGGACCGCCAGTCAAAGTCCGCACGTTGGTCGTCGAAGACAATCAAATAAACCAGAAGGTGCTTTGCAAACAATTGCGGAACCATGGGTTCGAGGTCGAGGCTGCCAATCATGGGAAGGAAGCACTGGCGGTATTAGAAAGAGTCGAGGCGACAAAAGCGCGCCCCTTCGACGTCATGCTTTGCGATATCGAGATGCCTGTGATGGGAGGAATCCAGTGCGTAACCGAGGTTCGCAAGCGCGAGGCTGCTGGTGAATTCTCGACTCGAATACCGATAATTGGTGTTACAGCAAACGTTCGGAGCACGCAAGTCAACGCGGCTCTTGAAGCTGGCATGGTGTGTACACGCCAACCCGGTTCCCCATTCACAATCACTGACTTTGACAGGACTCCATCACTACAAAGCCCTATCGTATCGATGATCTCATCGCGAATATCCGACAGATATGTCCAAGCTCACCACCTTGAGACCAGCAGCTGGCGGACTTGCTGCGCCACCAGGCTCCTGTCCACCGTCGCGGTGTCTGAGACCCCGCAGAAACATCACATCTACCTCGGTGGCGCCCAGACTACGTACCCGAAGGGCCTGATATGCTAGTCCCCTCCTCAGACTCTAGACATAGGTTTGATTTGCTTACCAAAGAACGACGTAGGCTCCAGGAACGTAAGCTGGAATCCTGCATTTTCAGACCTCTGTCCAGTCTCCTAAGCCCGGTCGGGAAGGGTCACCGGAGTGCTACTGAAGTATCTCCCCTTTTACAGCGTGACTCGAGTCACGTACTCCGGCTAGTCTATATGGGTAATGACGGAATAATACACACTGTACCGGTTTTCTGATCCTTCTGAAGATGCCGCAACTCCTTGACCTACTCGTTGGAGTATATCTAGATGTGTTTGGGATATTGGAAATTCATTGACGTGACGCTGCAGCAGAGACCACCATCTGCCACACTATCATGCCCAACGACACCATGAGATCCGGCGTTTTCCTGAGCCGTGTCTTACGGTCAACTCAGAGAGACTTCGTAGGCGAGGTATACCATCCTCGCCATTGTCACGACAACCTACTTCTGTGTCACCATGCAGACAAAGACATGACTGGGACAATGACTGCGGGTTCACAAAGCGTCCATAAAAGAGACTTGTCTCGGGTCCTGCAGTCATTCATTTGCATCATCCAGATCTATACACCATTACCTCCACTACTATCCGACTTCAAGCAGGTCTTGACGCTTGACATATTCTGAGACGAACGACTTACACCCATCGACTAATGATCAACCATGTCAAGAAGCACTACACGGTCTTGGCTGATCACGGCCAACCTCGAAGAGTTCGACACACGGTCTGCAAGCCATAGCAGCCGATACAATGGCAGCACGATGATCTCCCCGAATGGCACCCGATCCTTGCAGGACGGCCGCTCCTTCTCTTGGGTGTCGTCTCTTCGACCTGATGATTCAGTTTCCAATGTTCATTCCCACAACCCACCCTACACCCGAAGCGCAGCATCAAGACATCCCGGCGATCGCCAATCCGCCACTTCCTACCGAAGCGATCCACGAGTCTCCGATCGCCGCCTCATACGTGCAAGTCTTTTCGATGCCCATTTGAGTGATCGTCTCTATGATGAGCCATACGCCCGATCGCCTTACTCAACAGCCAGTCGTCATGGGGGGAGCCAGAATTCCAGGTCTACGGCCAGAAATCTACCATACGACGTTGAAGAGCGAACACCAGGTGATTACAGATACTTCCAAGATCTAGGATATACCGGTGCTAGCGGAGAGGCGTACAAACATCCGACCACCAGGAGCGAGTACGAGGCTATGTACGGGAGACCTAAATCGAAGCGATCGGGAGCGTCTTCTTCACGAATCAGTGAGTACGAAGACTATGGCAGCGGAGCGACTGCTGTGTCTTCACGATACGGTGCCGGTGTAACCTTTGCATGTTCTACGATCAGCAAGAATTCGAGCCGAAGTCGCGCTCTGGCAAGAATTCCCAGTGCCCATAAGCGTTGAAATTGAGTTGCAGGAGAGCAGAATAGCTAAGCTGGTGCGGCTGGGTTGCTATCGAACACTGGTTCGAGTCATAGTCTATCGGGCTGGACCCAACTTCCTTAATGCCAAACGGATACCGTAATTATTTGTGTTTGCTTTGCAGCCCAGGCATCTCATTGAGCTTCGTATTTTGCCTGTTAACCCTTGCGTGTCGCCATTTGGACTGAAATGTGCTCGGATTATTGGAAGCAGAGCCGCCGTAGGTTCTAGCTCTGTCGTTGCAATAAACTAGATCACGAGGTGAGGTGCAATTTACTTCCTGTGTCTCAGAGGTCCAGTTTCAGGATCATTTCAACGCCTCATGTGCGGCTCAGTGGCCAGAGCTAGTGGGGCGCTGACACTTAAAATGTTCGTCTCTTCGCTAGGCTTCGTATACCGTATTGTAGATTCACTAGTGTTTGCAACATTGAATGCTCATCCGTGCAATCCTCGTTTAGGTCATGAGAGTCAGCTGCCCCGCGGTCGCGATCGTCCCAGAGCCGAGGACCATCTCCGCAGATCTCATCAGCATCACGCTCAAGCAAGCTGAACGACAAAATCTCGAGGAGACAGGAAGATCAGCAGCCGCTTCACGAACCATCGAAACTTTCATTAAAGGGGGCCGCAGTCAGAGACCCAATGGTCGGTTGATAAGAAGAATATTTCGGAAACTTTCAGCTTCTTTCATCCCTCCATAGCTCCTTAGCCGAAGCTGTCCGCACAGTGGACTTCAGTCAAGTGACTTGAAATGATCAGCGCTCTGGCCCTCATGTCTCCCCGGATCGACGTGGTGCTGACTCGTGGTGGGCCAGGTTAATGGAAATCAGAAGGCCTTCTAGAATGCTACCTCGGCAAGTCTACCGAGATGCTTGGCAGAGTGAGGGTTTCCGCATCTTCGAGGTTCGGAAATCGCTCCTTCAGGCTCGAGCTACGTGCCTACTATCGGTCCGACGAACTGCTGGTACGAGTACGTTGTGGTATTGTGGAACGAAACCCAGCACCAAGCGTAACGGCACTGCACAAATTCATGGTCACGAAGAGATGTGGCAGGAAAATTGTTTGTGGCTAAGCGTTCGGGTTTTACCTGATTACCAATGATGGTACATGGCGCTTTCCTCCTTTCGATGATCCCCCTGGAGGATCTTCCCACTAGCGTCCTGGGTAGGAGGAGCTAGTAGATCTACCGACCGAATCTCACCGACTGGATCTACGGTATGTGTGATATCGAGGAACTCGCCTTCGAGCGACACCGAAAAAAGTCCGCGAACTGTTAGAAAATTCTGTGTACGATTTTGTTGTAGAGACGTGGCGACCATGCCTGTCGTATAACATCTTGTAGGTAGAGACTGGAATGCGAGCATGCGAATTTGCAGTCTTCCATCAGAAATTGGACCACTGGGCAACGGTGTTTTGTGGTGGCTGAGTTCCGGCTGGGCTAACGGAACTTGTGTTCTGCATGACGGATAGCACGACCCCACGCCATTGCAAGTTTCGCCGCATGCGGATTTCTAGTTTCTTGTGTGCCAACTATTCACATGAAAGGAAACTCGTGCAGACCGTTCTTGACGCAAGACTTGCTTCGCCGGAGCACATGGAAAATTACAAGTGTGATGTATTAGTGACAACGAATTTGTGTGAAAATGGGGCTAGGAGGTTGGTCAGGTACCCCTAACAACCAATAGTAGAGTATCGCTCTGCGTACCATCTGCTCTACGGCGACCTCAATATATCCTCTTATTGCATTCGTCGAGAATAGCGGTCGAGTGTGCAACAGCGAGGAGCCTGTGATGTTATGAGATTCACGCTAGGACCACTGTGAGGTTGCCATCACAGGAAAGTGTCACAAGAGTGAACCTCCCTGGGTGCCCTTCCAGCAGGCAGTAAGCACTTTGTAAGACTCGTGGTCGATGAGGTTACACCTGTAGTTGTCTACTAGAATCGATGTGGCTATTTTTCTCCGTTACTGCAGGGTTGCATGAGACATGACCACATGGTAGAAGCAAGAGAAGGGCTTTTAGATCCATTATTGATCTGAACGCCATCAAGCTTCGCCTGCCACGCGTATCTCTTCAGAGATGAGTAGCGGGCGTCGAGTAAGCCACATCTAGCAGCCGATGCCAACCCGTAACAGCCGGGCTTCACGATTGGTCTCGGAAGCACACCATGACCTGACCAGCGACTTAACGACCAGCCGGCGAAGGTGGGGTAGGACCAAAAAATCTAGGTTCTCTTTAGCTTCTTGTTTCTTGCGCAAGCTCACAAGCATAGTGGGAGTCGTCCATAGGTAGCAAGCCCACCAACAGGCGTCTAGAAGAAGTCAGTTTCAGGCTATCGAACCTAAGCTGGATGACGGCTGTTACTACCTACATTTCATCTCTCCACAGGCTCACGTCTTCCGTCGAGTATAGTTTGCACTGCTTTCCTCGACATCCGGAACACGTCCTCATTTCACACTTTCACTAACACGCAGATAACTCGTCACCAAATTCGTCTTCCTGTGCAATACGCCTCCCCCAACCAAATTGGACATCTCAAAGAAAAGCAGTGCTCATGTTGCGACATCTGGGCAGCACCAGACTCATCTTCTCCAAGTCTCGCTCAAAATGCACAATCATCCCTCGGCCACCTATATGACAGTGATACAACACTCGTTACCCTCACCAGAATACACTGGAGACTCAGATAGCGACACAGACATAATCCATGGACTAGAGCAGAAACGAAGGCAGCTAGACGAGGAAATTGCGCGATTCAGAGCTCAGAAGGACAAGGAATTTAGGGACTTCGAAGCAGAATTGAAAGCACGCAAAAGGCAGAAGCGTGCTCAGCAACATTTTCAAAAGAACAATGCAAGCAATTACCATGAATTCGCGAAGAACTCGCTCTCAACTACCCCACCATCCATTTCTTTGCTCAGCGGGTGTGAGAAGAAGGCTCGAAGCCCAAACAGTCTACGTGCCTACAAGGACTCGGAGCCCATCAAGCTTATGAACGTGGGATCGAAAGTGACGACGCCACCTACGATATCACTGGACAGAACGAACATCGCCGGTGAAAGCATCTCACAATCACATGCCAATGTCTCGCAGACTCCGCCAATGCCGAATGACTTCTTTTTACCGAGCAGCAGCCAGGCTCATGTTTCTTCCACTACAGCCGAAAAGCGTGCTTGTTCAGATTCCGCTTCGATCCAATCCGAACCACCTCGGGAGAAACCTCCACTTTCACCTGTAGGAAAGAATCACGAGCAAGCTTTCGCCGGCCTCTTTATATCGGCATGCCTATCAACGCTCGACAAACGTGATGGTCAGAATCAGATCGACACGCCAATAGAGGGTACCCAGACCGAGCCAGCCTCTCCAGTAGTGCCGACCATGAGTGTCGAGGCAATGCCACCTCAGTCCTCCTCATTGCCTACACAATCATCGATGACGGATTCGCTACAAGTTCCCACCACTAGACGTGCTTACACTTCTCCATCAACCGTCAACCGCGGCACACTTCCACCAATTATCCGTAACGTCAATGGCAGGAAAAAATCAACTGGCAAACGGAAACATGTTACTTTTCAGCTCGCCGACCGCGCAATCGTCGAGCCAAGCTCAAGCTACGAAGAAGGTCCTTCACCAGACGTCGACAATGAATCTTCGGACAGACGAACAAGCAATGATTCCACCGCTTCGATCTCGTCTGAAGAAACAAGTGAACCGTCGCGGCGGCCGGTCATACAAAGACGGAAAACCCCTCGTGATCCCTTCGGCCGCCGCATACGAGAAATCACACCCGTGAGCACACCAGACTCCGAAATTGGAATGTCAATGGGCGACCTCCTGCTCGCTAGCGGCGACAAAGATACTGCTCCAGACAATGCGATCCAACAAAAGCCAGTATCAGAGGAAGAGGGATACTTCTCACCGCGCCATGCCAGCAACCCGCCAGCATCGCCATCGCCAGAAACGAGCACCTACATGAGCAAGCGAGTCCACGTCGTATCGCATCAAAAGGTTGACCGACGAAACAGCAAGTCGCCGAACACTTCGCCCACACAACCACGGAAGACTTCTTCCAATCACACTGGTAGTGCCGTACACCACTCGATCCATTCACATTCGCCCAGATCACCACGTGTTGCGCCGCACACAAGTCCCACCAAGCCTCTCCCACAGTCTCAGCAAATGTACCCAGGCACTCTTGAAGACGACATGCTGTCAAATAACAACAACATCGGCTTCTTCGAGCTAGACGAAGAACTACGCTACCCAACTGCTGGCGTACCGCGGCCTGAGACACCGGACCACAAAGACGACGACCTCGAGTTGAAAAGAAACAAGAAGACGCCGGAGTCGGGGCATGGCCATTCAAATGAGGTCCAAATGGGGTCAAGCGTGCCGATCGACATCGTGAGAACTCCGAGCTTCACCAGCAGCTGGGTCGGAACGTTTGGACATTAGCGCATGTCCACATACGTTTGTACTCCAAGACGACAACGGAGGACATGGGGGGGTCAAGCACTGTCGCTGGCGGCCCGGGTTGTCGGCAACCGACATAGCATGGGCACGGACATGAATATTCACATGATACGAATCACGATTGGAGGGGGACCATTGGCATTTGTACTTTTAGCGTGCATTGATGGTGCTTTATCTCAGTATAGCGTGACATCGCATGGCAGCTGCCGCCATGGCCGCGGGAACAGGCGGTACTCTGTGCTACCAGCTTTAATCCAAGATATATCTTTACGGATGAGATTGCTTCATCTCGTTTCCGCCGATCTTCAGTTCCATTATTATTGTTGTCGTCACCGTTGAGCGCGCTGTCCCCGAACGTCGTCCAGCCTTCGTGCGGGAACTCAAGACAGCCACTTTTTAGAAGACGAATCTGATACGTGAAGCGGTCAGTGCTGGTCACCTTGTGACTCTGCTGGGGGACTAGCATCGAGGCAAAAACAGTCGCTCTGCATGACCATATATACACGTCTTCGACGAAGCACCGCCCTTACCAGAGCCACGAAACCATGACTTGTACAGCAAAGCACAGACTTGCCCTCGCAATCGACCACAGGGCAAGGAAAGCTAGGGCTCTCGTCCGCTCGCCCAGATATAAGCCTCGCACCGACGATTTAGTAGTATGGTGGGTGACCACATGCGAATCCTCGCTGTTGATTGTTTTTGTTTTGCTGTTCTTGGTCAGTCTGATGCAGGCTTGATAGCTTTGTAGTGGATACGCGGCGGAGCGCTGAGAGTGAGAATTGGACTGTGAGCGGAAGACGGTGGTACGAGCACGAGAGGATTTGCACGAGTATGACACGTTGCTGGACGTGAGTCAGGCTCTTCTTCTACTACTACTATGTTTCCTGTCTGCTGCTCACCGTTGGCTGGTCTAAAGCCCGGAACTATGCTTGACTTCTATTGGCTGAATATGTCATCCGGTAGAACGAGCTTCGGTAGTGCTGGCCGTATGGTTAAGCCTATCGACTAACTTCGAGTTCCTTACGTTGTGCACGACTCTAATTTGATACGCGTTTGCATGAATGCCTTAGATATATATTAATTGTACTCATGCTGTGGAGCTCAGCAAACTTCCCTGATGGTTGAAGGCTGCTGCATACCTCTCCCAAAGAAGGACGCGATGTCAGAGATAGAAAGGGATCGATGATGGATTTAGCTCGCTCGTTCCATTCTTGACCTTATGCTCTAGTATCCCAGGACGATTGTATGAGGTGGTCTTGCCTTGACCACTCTGTTCTCACGATGTGAAGTAATATCGCTGCTGTCTCCCTTGCGTGAAGAACACGAGCCTCACGTTGTAAAGTCGAGCTCTTCGACGCTCCCAACTCGATGGCTCATGTTGCTCACGGCCAGGTATGAACCAGCTTGCATTCGATGACCGAAATGCTGAAGCTGCAACAAAGCTGCTGGAGCCAAGAGGTGGACTATGGAGTATGCGGGTCTTTGAACTTGCATACCAGGTGCAGGTGGAGGGCCCTTTCCGGGACGGCAGGGCTGGCTCGAAGCCCTCATTCAACCTCTGCAAATAGTACAGGCACATCTTGGACTCGCAAATGCCGATGTATAGAGCAGTGAGCGCCCTCCAAGATTGCTAGATCTCCGCAGAAACATCGAGATCTCTTTCTGGATAATTGATGCTATTTTCGCCTAGCGGGGCGGTGTATGGCAAAGAATCAGCCAGCTGTACCCACGGAGACGCTTGTCGCATTGAGGAACATCAATCAGCATCATATCTTGTCATTGCCGCCCAGCAGAGACCGGCTGTTCCGACTGACTGTCCTGATCTTTTCGTATAAAGTGATCTTTCCATCGCCGTAGCGAAATGTTGTGTAGCAATGGGTCTCGGGGTGCTTTCCCACATATACACATCACCTGGGAACCCAAAGGCAGCGCTTTGGACGGTGGTCGTTGCTGGCCTGTCAAGACCAGACAAGAAGGTCCTTGGTTGTTTGCTTGAAAGGGCCCATTGGTATCAATCCGCGCTCAACTTGACGAGTTGGTTCGACGTCAAAAGCATTGTGACCAAAGATTTATGGCTCGAGAGTGCCTGTGATGCAGGAGAGGAAAAGTTCTGGAGACAGGTCAGCAGATCGGGTGAAGACAGCGAGGTCCATGACTACAAGCAGTACAGTCTCACCAAAAGTATGCGAACTGGGGAGTGTAGCTACCCAGCAATGAAGAAGCGATGTGGGATAAAATGGACTATATCTTTCGGTTAGAGTCGTTTAGCTAAGCGGGCAGGAGCAAGTGACGAAGATTGCAAGCTCTCCGGCAAGAACTCAGGGTCAAAAGACGAAGGCGCTTTTTCAAGGGCAGAGTCGACCATGGCCACCTTTGGACACGACAGAAGGTCCTCCCAGCAGCCTGAAGCCCTGCCACCACAACATATACTGTAGTGTCCGTGACCAGCGTGCCTCTCAGCATAGACTTGATAGAGGCTTGCGGTGTACTGGAGCTCTCTGACGGTAATGCCAGCCCCACGGGGTACCTACGACCTCAAGTCATCTTCCGAGGACATCTCTTCCCTGAATTTCGGAATCGTGGATAGAATGGTGAACGGACACCTGCATCATTTCTTCGAGGATAGTGGTTAATTCGGTTGCCAATCTTAAGCGGGCTGCCTGCCCGAACGCCATTGCTATGAAAAGTCAAGCATCGGCTGGTATTCTCCATCAACCAGACTCTTCTTCCGCCTTGGCCAACCCCTCCTCTTTCAGAAGGGCGTCAATCTCCTTGCCACCCCAAGTGTGGTGATAGATAGTGCCATCCTTTGTCTTCCCGACTGTGGCGAACTCAATCTTCTCACTACTCAGCTTGGTTGAGTCCATAGTCTTGCTCAGAATTTTGACGGCCAGACTGCACGCCTCCTTCAGGTTGCAGTCCTCCTTGTAGTCTTGCTTCATGAGCGACTGGGCACTGGCGTTGTTTGCACCGACACTTGTTGCCTTCCAGCCGCCGTAGTTCCCTGAGGGATTTGACTGGTAAAGTTGCCACTCACTCTTTTTATCCCAGCCAGCATAGAGGAAAGAGACACCGAAAGGTCTGAGACCACCGTGCTGTGTGTAACCTTGCTTCAGATCACATAGTCTTCGGACGAGCTGCTCGCAAGGGATGTCTTCGTTGTATGTCAGGAGGTAGCGTTGAGCTGCTTGTCTTGCGTAGTTGATCAGGATATTGGCGTCTGCTGTCATGCCTGCCACGGCGCAGACCATGTTACTACTTTGGTCAGCTCTGAGTCCTGCGCTTGTTGGTCGACACGTACTCATTGAGGATGTATAGCTTCTCTGCCGAAGTATCTTGCTCCAGTAGCTTGCTAGTAACCTTTCGTTCCGCTGCAAGGACGACGCCATCTGTGGCTAATATTCCCAGAGCGGTGCCGGCGTGTGAGATGGCTTCAAGGGCATATTCGACCTGGTACAACCTGCCTTCTGGTGAGAAGATGGTGGTCTAGCCATTGCGATTAGTATCGTGGTGTGATGGCACGCAAGGTCGAACTGACTCTTGAATCATATCTTCGAGACATGTTGGATGCGTGAAGGTGTTTGAGGGCACAGCAGACGGAAGGTCGAGATTGATACTACCGCGCTGAGGTGGAACCGAGCGGGCAAGCGGACAGTAATTCTACTGATGTAGAGTAAACGCTGTGGTCTCTGATCGTAGTGAAGCTTTGGTGTGGGCAGTGGTGTGTAGAGGCAGGCGCATAAGGCAGCGTACTTGCGTGTTGCGTAGGACTCTAGCGTCGCAGTGCTTGGAGCACTCCGATTGGACGCGAGCAGGCGTGCCCACCCCACCCAAAAGTCGCGCTGCAGCGACACTGACACTGAAAGAGCAAGCACGACCCACGACTGCACCTTCCCTCAGCCGCGAGTCCACGAATATGCGCGCCAACGAATAGGCTACGAACGGTTCTCATTTGGCTTGGTCAGGAACGAAATGCTCAAATCTACTCATCGGGCCGTTGCAACACCCGCGACCTCAGCGACGGCACCACTGGCGCCAGGATGGACAGAGCACCGAGCCCCCACTGGACATCTATACTACTACAACGCTGATAGCAAACAATCGACCTACACTCGGCCGGTGCCTGCGTCTGAGCCTGATCCGGAAGAATTGCTGATCGATTATGGCGCAACAAAACCAGATCACGAGGTGCAGGCATCTCTCAATGTCATGCAGGAATTCCACAGGAACAACGACCCCAATCAGCAAAGGCCAGGCCACTTCGCTGCTAGTCGAAGCTATCAGCACGGGAGCCGTGACACATCGCGACCCAACAGACAGGGCGATAGACCTAAGAGCAAGACCCCAATACCCGATTGCGCACCATGGGTGTTAGTGAAGACGAAATACGGACGCCGCTTCGTGCACAATACAGAGACGAAAGAGAGTCTGTGGAAGTTCCCTAGTGAGGTCATGATGGCTGTAATCGACATGGACAGGCTTGAGTGGGAGAAGAAGAAGCAGGCAGAAGACCTGAAGCAACAGGAACACGCCGAGAAACAAGCGCTGGCCCAACAAGCAGAGCCTGTTGGTGCTGTTCAGCCTCGTACTGAAGAGTACGACAGTGAAGAGTACGAGGAAGTCGAAGTCACAGATGACGAGACCGAAACTGCTTCAGACCCGGCCTCGAAACGTCAACGTCTCGATGTGCAGCCCGACCAGTCAGTCCCAGACCGACCACCTCCCGGCCCACAAGAGTTCGACGAAGACGACATAGCCTGGCAACTTGCCCAGATGGAGGCCGAAGAACAGGATCCCGGCTATGACTATGATCTACCGGATCAAGACGATGAAGACGCCGGCTTACCACTCACCAAGGACGATAGAGATGCTCTTTTCCGTGTCATGCTGGACGACCACCGCATCTCACCCTTTTCCACCTTCGACGCACTCATTGACACGAACACGACTACGGCTAACGCAGTCATCACTGACGACCGCTGGACCGCATTGCCCAACATGAGCGCAAGACGTGCTGTATTCGACGCTTGGTCGCGAGATCGAGTTGCCGAACGGAACGCCAATGAAATCGCAGCAAACGATGAGGCAGGACGTAGCTCCACCAACGGCACTACCAGAAGACCTGACAAGCTCGATCCCAAGGTCGCCTATCTGAGGTTCCTAGCCAACGAAGCCACGCACAAGCTCTACTGGCCAGAGTTCAAGCGTAAGTTCCGTAAAGCTCCTGAGATGACAGATCGGTACTTCTCGGACAAAGATCGAGAAAAGCTGTACAGAGAATACATCGCCAAGCTCAAGGTGGGTGATGCTGAGCGCAAGAAAGAGTTCACAACGTTGCTCAAGAGCACTAAGCCAGAAGACTGGTCGACTGGCGATGTGCCCTTGGCAGTGGAGAAAGATCTGCGCTTCTATGGTGTGCGAGATGAGAAGAGCAGAGAGGAGTTGACAGGCGGCTTCAAAGCAACACTCAGATGATGATTCGTGAAACATCGACACTTGCAAGACCTTTGTGTGATGATCTTGTCCAAGCCGCCTATTCCAAGGCGGTCTCTCATAGCATCGAGAACGTTGAGTAAGCATTTTACTCGATCCCTCCTTCAATAACCACCACCTCTGCTGAGAGGCAGTATATCGATTGGGCGCTCAACCCCAACCAACCCCAACCAAACTGACCGGTTCGCTAGGAAGGAGGTCTTACAGGCAGACACTCGTGGAACCATTGCCAGGCTCGACCACCATGTTCGCAGAATAGCTGCTCCTTTTCACAGCTGTGACAAGGTCAACATCTCCCTCGAATGACCGATCAAGCGGCTCTGCACGGTGTAATGTCCCAATATGCCTGCAAGGCGCCTACGCTTGTGCTGTTAGGGCCTTTGGATATTTAGCCGTCTGCTAGCTGTACGACCCTAAGCTGACAGGAACAAGAATTCTTCTGCAAGGCAACGATGCTGCAAGACCGGCAGCTATCGGACGGGTTGACGCGCATGTTAATTCGCGGTTGTGCGACGTCATCCTACATCCCGTCGTGGTCATGTTATCACCAAAGAAGGCAGTCCTTTGCACAATCTTCGCGAGGCGCTTCTGGAGTCCGACCACAAGCTGGGTCAGACGTAAGGGTAGCGGCAGGAGCGGTTTGTGGCATAAGTGAGGCAGTCACGGTCACGGGACTATGGTGGAGGATAATGGTGGGTTCCAGGTGGTGACACTTGCCAGCAACCGCCATACCCTATCTGGAGGGCACCTACTAGACACCAGCGCCGCCACTCAGCCACAATGGTATGTGCCGTCTCAGCCTTGTGCAACTCGACAGATCTGGAATGTTGGAACCGATTTTGCAGACATCATTGACTAACTGTTGCTTCGCCCAGAGCATCTGTGAACTGTGTATCTGAGTTGCTAAGCACGGCAAAGGTATCTGAAATGAAGACAGAAAACGTGGACGGCTACGTTCGCACCAATAATGAGTGCACTTTGCCGGCATATACGACGCCCATGCGAACCATGTTCGCGGACACGACATTTGTCGGTGGACAAGACCCTCGATTACTTGGAACAGGAACCTTTCCTGCATCCTGAGAGAGCATATGACCAGATTTACACTTTCCGACGAGTGCAATCTACCTATCACACTGAACTGCCAGAGTAGCGCTGTGTAAGCGGTGCCCTTGATCAGCTCGTATCCAGGCTACTCGCGGCAGGTTTTACTATGCGGAATCAAGAACGTACGTCAGCTGCAGCGTCGTAATGTGAAGCTCTTGGCTTCATGGCACGGAAGACCATGGTTTCCTTGACAAGTAGACGAATGCAGTATTCTCAAGATTCAGTAATAGGTCACATGGCCTTCTAGAAGGATGCCCCCCTCAAGTCTGGTTTGGGAGTCCAATGGAGAGTCCTTACGAACAAGTCCTGCATCACTGTGACTCAATAAAGTCGTTACGCTTAGCCGGAAACGAGTAATTCGCAAACCCTTGGGGTCAGAACTAATGTAGACTGGGGAGCATGGCTTCATGCAAGATGAGGAATGGTCTTGGCCGGAAGCACGATGTGTCATCTTGACAGGACTCATCACTCTTTTCTGGAGGTAAGGTTGATTGGACGTATTATTCTCCACCGAGTTAGTGAGGTAATGGCCGCCTATAATTGGCAGACCGGTTGATGGTTGTGGACTAGTGACGAACAGTGCCCGCTGCTTCACGAGCGTGATCATGCAATTCTGTGCGGATGTACCAGACGATAGTGAGAAGCTATCCACAAGAGCTGCTCGAAAGGTGATCTTTGAAAAGGTAGTCATGATCTGTTGTGCCAGATGTATCGGTCATTCATGGATTTCCGACGACTCCAGCCACAGAGGAAAGAGCACGACGAGATCCGTTCTAACCAGAAACGGGATAACAATGAGTAAATTCTGGCAGGGTCGGAGAGTTCTTTCGCCTATAGCCAGAAGTGCTTCCGCATCTGGTTCGCTTGTCTCTGCTTCGAGTGCTTCGCCTCGTTTTGCTTCCCACCTGTTTCACTCGCACACCCTCACTACTCATGCGCATCATCGACTGCAAAGCCTCTGGCTTATTCAAATCCCATCAAGCAAACACTGTTATTCGCCCCAGCACTGTCCGGTGTGACTGGCAGTTTCAGACGCGTCGTCATCGGCTAATCGCAAATGCCACTGGCCTGCTCAACGGCTGGAAATGGCCGTCCTTGCGGGCTCTCTACCCTGATACTACACATCGCATGTCGCATCTGTCGCCGACCACGCAGCAGACCTGCGTTCAAATGCCAATGTGCTTCGCAGTGACTCGTTGCTCACAATACTGAGCAATGATCTTTTGCTAATTATCGCTCACCCAGTCGACAGCCTCCTACATTACTGACCTTACTTAGCGGGGTGGGATGTGAGAAGCTACATTAGCGTTCCACACAAGTGCCACGCAGCACGAAGGCGAACCGGGTAAGCATTTGTTCTCTGCAGGAGGTGTGACAGGCATGAACTATGAGCCGCGTCGACGCTTAACCTCAAAAACAACCTTACGGACTCCACCACAGAGCTTAGCTGCCTGGGCCGGTTCACGCTAAGGATCCTGGACATTTGGACCTTTTGTGAGCGTATGCACCATATGATGTGATTCCTATATAGATCTCAAGAAGTCCCGGCTATCTTACAGCAATTCCCCCTCACCACTTAGCAAGACACTATCGACAACAAAGCACCGCGAAAACACTTTACAACTTCACCACGGCAGCAGACTCATCTGCTAGGACCAACTATTGCAACACCGGATCAACTCACCACCGTGTCTCAAGCACGGGTAACAACTTACTTCTACAACCCCAAGACAAGTGAGCTATCAGTAAAGCAGTCTTTCGACCGCTTGACTATTGCTTCGACACCTGCTGCTGCCAGGTCACCAACGCCCGACCTCGGATATTACTCGTCACCGGTTACGACGCCGGCTACATCACCACAACCTACATTCGCACCAATGGCTCGAACCGTCAGCTTCGGCCGCCCTGAGGGTGCGCGAGATGCTTTCCCTGACGAGAAGCACGTCATCAGAACCTTCCACAAGCACGTCAACCACTGTGATACATGCTACAACTCGCTATCATCGTGGCGATCTGGGAACCCTTTGTGCGCTAAGGGGCACAACTACGTCGTCGACATGCGACCATACTTCTTCTGCAAGTCCGGCAAGCCATACTCTCTCATTGACAAACAACAAAGAGACGAGGTGAACAGAGTATTCGTACCAGCCGAATACAGGTACGTCAGCATGCTGTTCGAGGCTACGAATGCAGGCTACAGCACAGCTCCTCCTTCAAGGAGACCTCAGAGACCTAAGCCAGTGGTGCACCACCCAGGTCCAATCACGTACGAAACCGAGCCACGAAGATATGAGCGGCCAACAATCATCGTCCCAGAGCGATACTCCTCAGGCCCCCGAGAGCCTCGGAGTGGAGATCGATATCACGAAGAACGGCGACACCGAGAGCCCCGTTACAGGGGAAGTCTCTATCATGAAGACGAACGAAGACGACACCAACATGCTGCAGAGGTCATCTACGCATCACCAGCACGCTACCACTACTAGTCCACAGCCCTGGCATCGACACAATCTCACTTGTATGGTGAGCTTTCGCGATGTATGATTACGACTTCAGCTTTGCTTCTTGTATGATACCCATTTGGTTTGGCACAACATTACGGCGTTCACGAGACATCCGCGAATGGTCCAGCAAATGGCACCGCGAGATGCCGCTTGACTTGTAACAATTCGCAGAGCAATCATCGGCGCATGATTAGCTCGATGGCCTGGCGCTACGGCGCAGGTCCCTCTTTTGAGGATGTACTTGGTTCTCCAGGCGTTCAATATTCCGCAGCCTGCGTGTTCACGATGCAGTTTAGCGATGGTCTTTGTTCTATTTGACTGGGTTAACCACGTTTGCGAGCTCTGGCCTGGCTGACTACCTAGATATTTCGTTTCTTACTACCTAGCTAGCAACATCAAAACTTGGAACTGCTACAAACGTATCTTCCTTTACTCTTCGCATTCGCATAAAGCCTCGGTGCACACATGACCTCGCGATAGCCAACATCCGCACCCACCTACATACAACTACATGGCCCTCACACGTAAAGCCGGAGAGTCATGAAGCGGCAGGCTGCCTACCTCAACAGGAACGACTGTCCACACCAAGCCACGATTGTCAGGCTGCCGCAATCATGACTCAAAAACTAATTCGATTTAGGCCTGCCGCCATGCCTCTTCAGGACGTTGATGCTGCGCTAACAGGCTAACGCATTTCCGCTTTCAGGCTTGTGATTTTGAGGTGGGGCAGGACTTTTTGTAGCAGTGTTAGGGCTGGTGTGAGCAGGGATGAGCTACTAATGCACGTTCGTTCGTTTGTTCGTGCATCTTGGCAGTTCTGCATGCGGCAGACGGAGGATTTGTGGACAAAAGGTTCCGCGCCTGCAGACGCGGTGCGCGAGTGTACGAAAGACGTGAGGCAAAACAGCAATACTACGATGGCGGTGGCTAAGACACTGGAAGTCGAAGAAGTCATCATTGCTTAGAGCACACCACAACTAAAATTAGGAGTGTGGCCACGGATGGCCAGAGCTATATTATGCGCGATATCCACGGAGATGGAAATGGAAATGTCATGAGCTAAAGAAAGGCGAAACCAGAAATGTAAGAGACGCGGTCACGAACGCTTGCGTCAAGCATTTTCTTTTTTGATCATGAGGGTGTCCGGGAAGGCCCGCATGCTAAGCTCGAGGAGAAGACCTCGAGACGCGACGGGGCGTGCAACATCTACGTCAGGCAATACTTGGTCAGAGCAGAATGTGGTGAGAGACTTGGAGGTGGTGGCTGCACGTTCGTGTTCTCGTCCACCGACCTTGGGGGCCATCCATTTCTTGCATGCTGCCTGTTAAGGTTGGAACAGACGTGAGCCGCCAAGTCCAGGCACTTACGTTTCCCCATGCAGATGCCTAGGACAGATACTTGTATGCACGTCGTAGGCACTCGCATGGCGTAGGATTCGCTGAAGACCATGTCGAGCTGACGAGTGCCGAAAGGGAGACCTAGCATAAACGTTCCATGCAATCGGGTCCGCATGTTCGTTTGGTGTGGAGAGGGCTTTTTGTAGTCGCGGTCGATGCAGCGGCTGTGCAGGAACGGTTCGCTGACGACACTGTTGCAGACATGGTGGGTGGCGGCGCCAAAAAGTCCTGCATGTCTTGGGTCGTTCTCGGCTCCACCGTCGACCGAGACTAGCCACTTCCCGAGGCACGGTCCCAAGGGTAGCGTTCGGCTCACTTGCCTTGCTACCGCTCGTCAGAGTTTCCCAATCTCAGTCGCCGCGCTTGTAGAGTGGTGGGCGGCTAGAAATCGTGAATGTCGTTGCGCTCTCGGTTCGGTGGCGTGTACGGAGATGATTGCCGAGCATCCTGGCGACACCAAGACTTTGCTCTCTCGCTTGTCGACATCTTCCAAAGATGCATCGTGGGGTCATTAGCTAATTTCTTGTCCCATCTTGGTTTCCCAATTCGGGGACCAACCTCAGAAATGAGTATTTCCAATTCCACGACCACGCCGGTCTCTGCAGGCGACTGGACAGTCCATCTGTCTGACACAGATCATGCTCGCGCCTTCACCTCGACTGACTGGGCTGCAACGGAGTTGGGTGCTCTTAGTACGTGGCCTCTTGAACTCCGAATGTACACTATACAAGCCTTTGCCGATGTGAATCCGGCATGCATTTGGTGGTACTTATACCAGTAACCTCGATTACATGTATCATTGCTGACTTGACCAAAAGGGGACCCCAGTTAAGAGCGATCTACAATGACGCATATATACCGCTAATGGGGAACAAGCATCCGGCTTCACTCGGGGCCGGGTTCGATGGTATCTGGGCTGAAGTTGGTGCTGTTGTCATACCAGTCTTTGACCGAGCCCGCACGACCAGGAAGGCGGCGATATTACCAGATATGGGCCTGGTTATCAAGCGGGACCATTTTGCCGAAGAGACGTTCTTTGAGGCAACCATGGTGCCGCTTGTGTCGCAATCCGGTCTGGTCAGTGGTATATATAACAGCTGTGCCGAGAAGACACGACAGAAGTTGAGCGACCGGCGAACTCAAATGCTCAACCGTATATCGGCGCCTTCAGATCGGTTCACAAGCACGAGTGTATACGCGCATATTGCAGCGCGTCTCGATGCCAACAACTACGATATTCCTTTTGCATTACTTTACAAAATAGAGACCGAGTTTACAGACGGTAACCATGAACTTACTCTGCAATCCAGCATAGGCCTGTCTCAGGCTGACGAATTTCTTTCGCTGCCTACGAAGCTTCATGACAACGTTGGATTTATGCCCTTTTTCCGTGCAGTCGAAAGGCAGCCAGTTACCACTACAATCGACAAGCTCGTCGGTGACATAGACTGGAAGAATGTTGAATGGAAAGGACATGGCCAGGCAGCCCAGTGCTTCAGTACGCTTCCCATTCTTAGCGCCGACCATCTTTATGGGTATGCTGTTGTCGGCAGCAATCCCCTAAGACCGATCGACGACGACTATGATCAGTTTATGATCGATCTTCAAAGGCACATCACCACCGCTGTCGTAGCAAGCACCAGTGTTGAAGAGTCGATGATCAGGAGCGCACGGCTGGAAGCTCAACTTGCCGAGCGCGAACGTCAGATAAGGTATATGGCTCAGCATGCCGACATCTGCATGATGCAACTCAATCCAAACGGCACTTTGATGTGGGCAAACGAGCGATACCACTCGGTCGTGAACCAGGGCAATGAGACCACACCCAAACAGACGTTCATTCCCGAAGATCAGTTGATTGCGGATGACAGGCCTCATGCTACGGAAGCATGGGCTCAAGTATTGCAAGGCCAGAGACCCGACACGACAGAACTCCGGTTGCAGCGTCTGTACACCCCACCTATTGGTAACCGCGTACCATCCACCATTCTTCTGTCAGCATTCCCATACATGGAACAGGGACAAGTCAAGTCTGTCATGGCTTGTATGAGCGATGTCAGTCAACTCAAGTGGGCGGAGAGCTGGCAGGCACAACTTGCTCACGATGCCAAAGAAGCGAAGAGACAGCAGAGCGAATTCACTGATGCCATCTCCCACGAGGTCAGGAATCCGCTCTCAGCCATTCTACAACTTGCAGACGGCATCACACATTCACGTGACGAACTTTTTGAGCCGACGGTGCAGGACTGTATGGACCGTCTATCAGAGACGGTCGAAGCGGCGCAGACGATTATCAGCTGCGCGAAGCATCAGAAGCGTATCGTGGATGATGTACTGACACTGTCCAAACTAAATTTAACCTCAATCACACTCTCACCTGTTCCTTCACAGCCGGATAACCTTGTGCAGGAAACTTACCGAATGTTCGAAGCCGAAGCTGCAGCTCATTCGATCGCGTTGAAAGTGACGCAAGACGACTCCTTGCGAAAGCACGTTCCTGGTCGGCTGATGTGTGACCCGCTACGACTAACGCAGGTGCTAATCAACTTAATCTCCAACGCCATCAAATTCACCAAGCAAGAGAGTTATCGGGCTGTGAGCATCACATATGGGGCTGCACTTTCCGATCCTTATCCTGCTTTTCCTCCTCAGGTGGTGTGGGCTTCACCAGAGAAGAATTCTATGGAAGACAGGATACAGGGACAGGACTGGGGTGATGGTCAACCAGTCTATCTCACTTTCGCTGTGGAAGACAGTGGTCCGGGTATGACACCAGCAGAAATGAATCATATCTTTGATCGCTTTCAGCAGGCTTCCGCCAGAACTTCGATCAAATACGGCGGGTCTGGACTCGGTCTGTTCATATGCCATGATCTCATCAGGAAGCAGGGCGGCAGAATTGGTGCCATGTCCACACCGCGGCATGGTAGCACATTTGTTTTCTATACCATGGCTCGGCTCGTTACATCACCACCAGAACAAGTATCAACGGGCGTATCTACAATTAACGATAGTGACCAAACCATAAGAAGTGGGGTCAGGCCTGTCGTTGCTTCTGTACCAATACGCACAAATCCTACGCCGAACAGTGCGTCACAAGTACCCTTCCGATGTGATTTTCATCTCCTTCTGGTTGAAGACAATATGATCAATCAACAAATTCTGCGCAGACAACTCGTCAAATCTGGCTGCACGGTCCACGTGGCTAATCATGGTGTTGAGGCGTTGACGTTTCTTCGTAGCTGTGCCTTGTGGGCGAGGGACGGAGGACAAGGGCCCCGTATAGACGTTATACTTATGGATTGGGAGATGCCTGTCATGGACGGCTTGACATGTACCCAGGAGATTAGGTCGTTGGAAAAAAACGGGTGTTTCACGAGTCACCCAGAAATTATCGCAGTCACTGCTAATGCAAGACCCGAACAAGTCCAGGTTGCAAAGGACGCTGGCGTCGATGAACTCATGCCCAAGCCATTCACTGTAAAGCAACTGCTGGGACTCATTACGCATCGACTGGGTACATGAGGCAGCGAACTTGGTATAGATCACTCGAAGTGGCATTCAATTGCAGTGAATAGAACTAAAGCAAGAAAAGACGGCGGTCGTTCGACCGTGAGCGCAGATACTCGATCAAAGATGCGTGAGGAAATGCTAAATATGCATATGCGACAGATGAAGGATCGATCACGCATGGTAGAAACCCGGAGACATTGTCCTACCACCCCTTCTGAACGGCTCAAGCACTTAGCCAGCCTTTTGCAGGACGAGTCTTTGAACCTATCTGTCATTAACAGCTAGACTGCTGTCTTTCACCTGGCGGCGGATTAATGCTGCCGGGCACTGGATAAGACGCGTCGAGGTTTGCTGGTTCTCAACTTTGTGTTCCCATCCCATTGTCTCGCCGTAGTGATCTACCATGGCTCGAATGGCACCAAAGAACGGGCGTTCGTGCTACAGAAAAACGGAAAACAAGCCAGGTCAAAGGACATAGATAGATTACCGTGTCTCTGGAAGGTTGTGGAGTTCGTAGAGGCAATATAGTTCCGCGACTGATGATGGAGGTTGCCGTAACTTTCTGCGGAAGTTAGGGGGGCGGAGTAGTGACGCAAGCTCGGCAGCGATGTCATAGTAGACGAAACCAGCCCGCCAAGCCACCTCATATTACTACTTGCGCGAGTCTACCATTGAATACCGACGCCTCAAGTAGCACGGTTCTGTAACTTTGAAAACGACGACGAGCTGGAAAGAAGCGGACCGCCCTTCGCAGCACCAGACACGATCATAACTGCTAGACGCGTGGCTCGAGATCTGCTTGGACTGCTGAAAATACCCAGCTAGCAAGTATCTTAGCACTGACCACACAACGACACGCCCGTCATGGCCCCGTCAAACCCGCTGCCGACCTCTCAGAGAGCGGCACAATTCGTAAATGCGCCCTCGACCCAAGTCGCACAAGTAGCGCCCGTCCCAGCCATCCCAACATCAGGCATCTACACTCTCGTCCGGGTCCTCTCGGCCTCGATCAACCCAGTCGACTACAAGATCGCGTCTTTACCTTCGCCTTTGCCGCGGGTGATGGTCGGCAGCGCTCCGATAACACCAGGAATCGACTTCGTGGGCCGAGCATGGCAGACCAACCACCCGGATCTCAAAGCGGGGGATCTGTGCTGGGGTAAGCTTGGCGGACCGGCAAAGAACGGCACCTGCGCGGATTATACGGTGCATACAGGCAAAGACGGTATTGCGAAGGTGCCTCAAGGATTCATGGCTCTGCTCGATCAGGGCCGGAGACTCGAGGAGCTGGGTTGTGTTGGTGTGGCTGGGATGACGGCGCTACAGACGCTGTTGATGGGGGACCTGCCATACAACCGATCCGGCGGCACAGCGACAGGAGGGAAAGTGTTCATCAACGGTGGAAGTGGCGGCGCCGGTACCTTCAGTGTGCAACTGGCTAAGCACGGGCTTGGGTGCGAGACGGTGATTACTAGTTGCAGTGGGTCAAACGCCGAGCTGGTCCGGAGCCTAGGCGCAGACGAAGTGATTGACTATCGAAGCACCAACGTCATAGACGCCCTGAAGGAATGGAGTCGCAAGAATGGTCCCCTTGATCTGATTGTTGATAATGTGGGCAGCGACCCCAACCTCTACTGGCAGGCGCACCACTACCTCAAGAAAGATGGTGGCAAGTTCGTGGTGGTCGGAGCAGGTACATCTCTGAGCGCTGTCGCGGCACTGACGAAGATGATGTTGTGGCCTGGCGCGCTGGGAGGCGGTAAGCGAAGCTTCCAGCTGTTCATGCTCTCGAGCACGAAGAAGGAGCACTGGGAGTTGTTTGGGAAGTGGATGGCTGAAGGGAAGCTGAAGACTGTGATTGAAGATGGCAACGTGTATGACCTCGCGGATATCGGCAAGGCGTTCGAGAAGCTGCAGACCGGTAGGACGAGAGGGAAGATCGCGATCAAGGTCGCTGAGGATGGTCGCTGAACACTGGTCTGCGCTTCTGGGAGGAATTGCCATCTTTATCGTGTGCTGTTGGGTGCCGACACTACCCAAATGGGCACCTCGTTGTGTCGAAACCTCACAATTTCAGACTGCGTTGTCAAGGTAGTGAGTCTTTCAGCGCGCTCTATCGGAGCAGCGGACCTTGCTGGAGCATGCGGCTGCCGTTCTATCCAACTACAACGAGCTTGTGGGCCGTGCAATTGACCAGCCACACTACATCCTGTAAGACACAGACGTGTTGAGGCGATCTTCAGCAAGCTACCACGTGGTGTGCTACGTGCTTTGCTCGTTGGTTGACTCCGATGGCTTCCGCAACAGGTGGCACTCAATGGATGTCAGAGCTACTGTCGGGCACCACCGCAAGCTTGTCCTTGAGGAATACGCAACGGCGAACGATCATGGTGACTTTTACCGAACATGCCAACTACAATTGAAACTACACGTCCGAGAAGAAGCAGAAGGCGAGCAGCGACGCGGGGATGTGTCGTGGAGAGCAAGGACGGTTTATTGTATTCACGTCCTAGATGGTGTCTATGTACGCAATGCCAGTGCTCAATCACAGTTGTTCTGATCAGTGTCCTGTGTGATGTGAATATCCATTCGCGAGAAAGCCGAGGTAGTTTGTAATCTTCAAGCTCGCAAAGGACGTCAATGGCAAGGACACCCCGAAACGGAGAACAGAGATGGTCAGAAGACGCCTTCAGCTGCTGTTTTGGTGGCTGAGAGAAAATTCGCTGCAGTACATGCACAAGGCTTTCGATATTCGAGGATATAATCATAACCGGTACGTGGAGCTTTGCAGTATTGATAGCGCGAGTCGATGCCGCGCATACTCAGACTTTACATGCCGGTCTTCTCTCTATAAAATTGCCCCACACTGTCCTCCCACATCTTGACCAGCTTCTTCGCTGGTCCAGCCGCTATCGTGTCGCTGCCGTCTTTGAGACCCTCTTCGACATCTGCCATAAACTCCGGTAGCTCCAACGCCGCAGGATTGTTTGCTTTCTTGTTGTCGTCCGGGTTCGTCCTCTCCCGGTGCAGTTCTGTCGCGACAGTCGGTGGCACGATTTCAACGACCTTGACCTTGGCGTTGTTCTTGGCCAGCTGTGCTCGCATGTTCACGGTGAAGAAGTGCACCCAGGCCTTGCTGCCGTTATACACGGGGTTCACCAAGCTGGTTGGCGCAAATCCTAGAACAGAGCTGACGTTCATAATCACCCCGCTTTTCCCAGATGGTAATGAGGTGAAATGTGGGAGTAATTTGATAGCCAGATGCATTGGTCCACGTATGTTCGTGTCGAGTTCTTGGTCTGCCTTCGCTAGATCGAATCCATAGTCTCCATTGCTGAAGTTGCTCCCTGGAATCTCGAACGGACGCTGTACACCTGCGTTATTGACCAGGCAATTGAGTTCAGGATGGTCTTTGAGGACTTTCTCGACAAAAGAAGGTATCTGGTCGACTTTGCTTGTGTCGAGGACGTAGTAGTCGGCTCCTATCTCTTTGGCTGTAGACTGGAGTTTAGACTCTGTCCGACCTGCTATGATTACCTTCTTGCCGGCCTTGATGAAGTTCTCGGCTATTGCACGGCCTATGCCGCCTCCACCGCCTGTGATGAGCGCGGTGTCGATGAGGTCGTACGTAGATTGCGACATGGTTGCAGGAACGTCTAGTATTCACGGGCTACCAGTGAAGCTTTCGTCAGGTTTTAAGGTTGTGCGATTTCTTGTTTGCATGAAGTCAAGGTCTCTTGTAGCGGACTTACCATGTCTTTTATCGTGCGGCCTAGGGGCCTTCTACCTCATGAGGACAGTATCGTCATTCCTCGACTTCGCTCATGGAGTCAATGACGTACGTTAAACGCGAGCGCATATCCAACCCTTCCGAGCAGAGAAGTTCGAACCAAAAGTTAGTGGCAATAAGGCACAGACGATATGAACACTGCGTGAGGATTGCATCCAGCTGCACACCTCGAGGCTCGAAAGGCTGGCGGTGGACGGGATTTCGTTAGGTTTCCTCTGAGCTTCAGAGCGGCCTTTCATCACGTGGAAGCTTCTGTCAACCAGCTTCATACCACGTGTGTAATGGAGCTGGAGTCGATGCCATCTGCCACGCACACTTACGTCGGCCAGCACTCTACCTTGAGCAGTATCCGTGCAAAGTCACTGCAAGATCAACACTTCTCAAGGAGTTGGCTTCCTAGACTGCTCGAGTTCTCGGTAGACCTACCGTTCATGGATGGAGTCGGAGGTCGGTGCTTTCTGAGGACTCACATTCCCTGTGGGTATATATGCGCTAGCAGGAAGGAACATCTGTGGCCGTGGCAATAAGGGCGCTCGACTACACGGTGAAAGCTGTATTCGTGACCTGATATTCATGGTCTTGTGGAGTCGAGACTACTATTCACCCATTACGGGAAGCAACTAAAACAAAGATAATCAGAATTCGTGCTATATCAAAAGTCGTAGCAAGTATACAAGATTACACAGTTCGCATGTCCGATCCAGTGGCGCTTGGCGCCCTAATCTCCCTAAACACGAACGCCTTGCTTTTTATCAACACAAGCCTCAGGCCCCTTGCCTCCAAACGTCGAACTCGTTGAGACAATAGCGCTTACTTCTCAACTGGATTGAAGTGAAAGAAGTGTGGAAATAGTCGAACAGATAGTAGAGAATTTAATAGAAATAGATCGAGAGGTTCCCCGGGTTCCATAAGGAGGACCAAGAGAAGTAATTAATGGTTCAGCCATTTCAAAGTTCCAGGGGCGGGGACAACGCAAAAGCAGCATGCTGCTTCGAGTCAGGACAGTTGTCGAACATGGGAACCAGTCGAAGAGTCGGACAGTGTATGGTTGCAGGGACGCACTGGTGGCCGCCGAATATTTGCTGTTGTCATGTCTCATGACTGTGATATTCCCCCTGGATTTCCGCCGGCCTCCGTGGCGGTATTTGAGCTCTTTGATAGTATAGTGCCCGCAGAGCAACACGTCGAAATGGCCACCGATGTAGAACAGGTTTGCGAGAATTTGCTGGACATTAAATGTTCCGTACGCTCGGCAGTGTGAAAGTGTTTGGTCTATAATTCTATCGTCATATCTCATGGCACTTGTAGTGAGACATCATGTGTAATAACTGTACGCTTGGTTCTGTGCTGGTACAAAGGCGTTCCATTTCTTTCCAGGGACCTTGAGTCCGTAGTCCTTATTTTTCCCTGATGAGCGAAACTCTGCAGGTATCGAGCCAAGGTCGTCATATTTCTCAGGCCGATTGAGACCGTAGCTGAGCACGTCGTAGTTGTAGTGCCAATCGTCGAATTGAGCTTGGTACCCGCCGAAGGCAAAAGACAGCCAACAGGATATGGCCATGGCGAATGCAAGCAGCAAGACTGTGTGCCAAGTCTTCATGGTTAACGGCTATTGCCAAGGTGTGCTTCGTGTTGCTTGTGTCGAGGAAGTGTAGCAGCTGCAAAGACGGAAGACGAGTTCGCGAAATAACCACATATCACAGTGCGTGCTTGATTTCGAGTAGTACGTACCTTTGCAAGCCCAGGCATGCTATCGATCCACACGTTGCGTGGGCTTGTTCCTCTCTGTGGTGGTATACCTTGCTTGCCCGAGCCAAAATGGGCTCCATATCAGCTAGAAACGGAAAAAGCACGTGTACGTAGGCAGGTATCCGCAAAATGATTTGCAGATTTTCCGATAGCCATACCGCCCGTTCGATGAGTAGAGGCCGATAAGACTTGCTTATTCGTTAGCTTCTATTCCCACGCACACGAATGGTTGAGAGAGATATTGTTATGAACAGGTGGATTTGACAGAAAGAACGTGCAGTGGACACAGCCCTATTCGAGGAGACCATAGCTCGAAAGTGTTATGGAACAGCCTATCGAGCTCCCTAGGTTTCGGGCTAGGTAAGCTCGCACGCCGCGTAATCAGCGAGCGACAGATCATCATCCAGCTCATCATCGATGTTCCCCTGTTTCACTGTTTCCTGAAACTAGTCTCGAACGCAGATGGTCGATTGCAAATATACATAGCTGCGTACTATTGACGCACATCTTCAACACTATCGGTCATTCTGCTCAAGCAATGTTTCGTCTGATTAGATCTTGAGCTCCTTCTCCTGTCGCTCCGTCTGGTTGAACTTTCCATCGGTCAAAGTCTTGCGCTTCTTCTCGTCCATTTGATCGGGCTTCATTCCTTCCTCGAACTCGACGAGCACTTTACCGTGGTCATCTACAAGGTTGCTCATGTTGTCCAATCCTTGCCACTTCACGATCCCGTCGTCAGTGAAGTCGACTACACGCTGAGTGTAGAACATGTGGCAGGTTGGCTTGAAAGCCTCCCGTGCCCCACCTTCATTGATGCCCTTGATCAAAGTCGGGAAAAGCAAGATCATGTTTCTGCCCTCGTCCATGATGGGGGTTCGGCAAAAGGAACACTGCACCTTGCAAGGCAGGTGGTGCGTGTTGGACTTGTTTGTAGGGTCATACCAGCCAAGATCGTGGATGCCGTGGGTGAAGTTAATGTCGCTCTTGTGGAAGATGGCGGCCCATTGGAAAGGTGACTGTATTTGTCAGTTTTGGTGACACGCTAGAGGTCCAGGCAACTTACACCGTGTAGTCTTTGACAAGTTGTGCAATGGCAGAATTTGGATGCCAGAGGTTTCTCTCTGCTCAGTTGGTATTGGACCTTTCCACAATGGCAGCCGCCCTCCCACTTGGCTGGAAACTTGTCGTCATCGTTGTGCACCCTGTAAGGCTCTCTGTGTTTCCACTCGTCCTCTTTGCGGTCGGTGGTGGCACCCGCCTGGAATTGATGTGCTTCGTCAGCTGCACCCGACTTGTCTTTCTCGACGTGCTCGTTGACAGCGCCCTTGTTGTTATGTTTGTTCGGCATGGCTCTTATGGTCTGGGTTGCAAATGCTCGACTGCAGAAAAGTGGTAGTCTGTTAGGAATCTGTGTAGTTCTGGGTGCTAATGAGGAAGATACAATCGCGCGGAGCAACTGGGGTCGATAAAGGGAATTCATGGAAATTGTTTAGCAGAGTGGAAGTGATGGTCATGCAACAGGAAAATTGGGGTGCACACACGTTCACTTTCAGGAACGGCGATCGAGCAATGCGTCAGTTTGATAGTCGGAAGGTGCTACCGAATCGCAAGGGGCTCTCGTTCTGGTACGCAGGAGTGTCATTGTTTGGAGAGCAAGCCATCGTTCGATCATGACAGCTACATCATCCAAAACCAAAGATCTGGGGCAGAACTCAATCTAAGCCTATCGTCCTTGACGTCATTCCATCGACTCATCGACAAACCACACTGAGCCTAGGGCCGTCACTAATGCAAGGTACCGAGAAGGAGGAGCTTTTGCTTTGTACAACACGTCTCTGCTCTGCAGCTCGAGCTGTATCGAGGATAGTCCCAACGTGTGGATTTACGATGTATGGCGAGATCGAGTTTAACAACCTCTAGTCAACTCGTCATCTCATCCAGGCGGACCAAGCGAACCCATCGTGGCTACAGACGAAGTCGAAGCACCTCGCAGATGTGCCCTCGAGCCTCGAAACAAGCTTTGCCATATGAATGCCTCACTCAGGAGAAGCTCAATATCCTTCTCGGTCCACTCCTTGGTTGGTAGTGCTTGCAAGAACATGAGTATCTCCTGAAAATTCATCTTCATCAACTGGTCTGACCACTTGACCAGGAAGGCTGCACAAACATATAGGTGGAACTGTGAGTACCCATCTTCTTCGGCCTGACTAAGTTAGCAAAGTATGGAGAGGATGCGAAATAGCTTACCAGATATGTATCCCACATCCTAATGACACTGCGTATGCTCAGCTCGCGCATTAGTAAGCAGTTCATCCATCTGAAGCTGAACTGCATATACTCCACATTCTCTTCTTCAAAGTGCTTTGCCAGACGCTCATCTATTCTCGCTGTAAGGTCCCTGAGTGCGTTGACTTGGCGATGTATCCCAGGTTGAGCGACAATGTAATTGTCTTGAATGCCATCGAGGAGTTTTGACAAGCACCAGAAAGTGTCCGCCTCGACCGCATCAAGGACCTGCCTTGGCAACTGGCCT
>Ga0066648_10000285_pt1 | contig 36349 bp, 46 predicted proteins | sample CryGeyCG12114_NA_FD_59537 | JGI IMG/M metagenome (GOLD analysis project Ga0066648, IMG submission 59537) | Groundwater microbial communities from aquifer - Crystal Geyser CG19_WC_8/21/14_NA | ecosystem: Environmental > Aquatic > Deep subsurface > Groundwater | place: USA: Utah: Grand County... | reverse complement strand
ACCTGCTTGACCTGCTTGACCTGCTTGACCTGCTTGACCTGCTTGACCTGCTTGACCTGCGCCTTCCTCGACCGAGGACCCGGACATTGCGATCGGGTTCCTCCCTTTGTAGAGCTTTGTTCTGGGGAGTTTCCAACCGGTAAAAACCTCCCAGTCGAACGTTGCAGCCTGTGCCTGCTGGATCTTCTGCCATGTTACTGGATTGTTTCGCTCGTAATTGTAAAACCGGTCATCGGCCCAGGCTTGGTTCATCTTGGCGGAACGAGTAACCTCGTGAAGGATCTCGGGTCGTGGGACCTCGTCGTGTTCTGCGGCGAGATGAGCCCAGAAAGATGTGATTTTACCAAAGACTCGATGGTAGAGGCAGAACCTACAACTCCACTGAAAGCCACGGGCCTTCAGGCCTGAGGAAGTCTTTGACAGGTTCACCGTGTCTTCGGGTCTGACGCCGACATCTGGAAATTCGAGACTCGGGTTGGGGCCTTCGAAGAAGGTCTCGTATTCAGACGGATGATGGCTAGGCCGTCGCATTGGCAGCTGTGGTGGGAGACCTTTGGCCAGTCGGAGGACATTGAACTGAACCGCAAAGGCCTCGAAAGTTGTCAGTGCGGCTAGCTGTATTAAGTGTCAGATTCAGCCAACAAAGGAAAACAGCGACGGAGTCATACCTGGAGAAGGCAAGGAGGTCGATGTTGAGAGTTTCGACAGTAACGCGGTATGGGCGCGCTGTACTGACGAAGCACCTTGGCCTTGTACGCACACGAGTTTCGTCCAAGATTGATCAAGACGTCGTCGTAAACAATGTGAGACGGTAGAATGCACAAGCCGTGATGGCAGAGATGTGATCCGTGCAAGCGGCTCACCTCACCCTGTGGGAGGAAGTGCTGCAGGTCATGGGTGGTTCGAGGCCAGTCCCGGAACCACGCCGCCCAGCGAGCCCAGTTGTTATTGAAGCCTCCGATGGAAAGTGACTATCGACACTCGATTAGCTAGAACAACACTTCAGCTGTGAGACTCACTAGTCTTTCCAGGCTCGGCTCATCGACTGGCCAGTCGTCTGGCTTGCTCGCCAACAAAACCGGGTCCGAAGAAGCCCAAACCGAAGGGACAAGTAGACACGACATTGCATGTTGTGAGGTCACACCCCAGAAGCTCAATATCGTATCCTGGTTGCGGAGGTAGAGGTTTCGGGCGTCATCAGTGACTAGAAACAATTGTCGTTGAAGGTCTTGCCGTGCACTGATAATGCTTTCCGTGACATCAGAGAGCTCTCCTTGTGATGCTGCCGAGTCGCGCGCTAGCTGATGCCGGGGGCCGACACCTTGGTGCTCACCTTCGCCCTTGTGGCCCTGCTGAACAAGCTGCAAGGTTGCTAGAAACCCGAGCCATTCGTTCCGCTTGCGCTGCAGCCTTTGCATATCCTTTCCATTTCCCTGGGTTGTTCTTTGCAACCACTTGAACCACAGAAGCAGATGAAGCGACTTCTCACAAGGAGCTCGCCATCCTTTTCTTGCTCTTTCACCGTACCAGACTTGACCCGGCGCACTACCAAGCACAACGGCGCGAACCAAGAAGCGGATGTCAAAGTCGTCCTCAGTCCATGTAGTAGTGTCAGGGTCTTCAGCCATATAGCGCACTGGTGTCTCGACTGACGACGAGAGGTAACGTCCAGCACGGTCAAGCTTCCACACATGCTGGGAGCGGCTCTGAAGGTCGTCGTCTGACCTCGTGATCCGGCTTACCGACAAGCCAGAAGAGGTGCTATAAGCAAGGAGTTCTGTGTATATAGTACCGACCCATGGTTGACGGAGAAACTGACGTAGTTCCTGGTCATCACTCACGCCGAGGTTCGAGAATAATACGTGGTCGATATCGACACGATGATCGCTGTAAGAGGCCAAGTTGTTTCTTTGCTCTGGTTTCTTCTGAAGCTGGGAGGCCTCCGTCCGGTGGTGGGGAGCATCTGCGTCGCCGACCCCGGCAGCCTGGTAGGCTTCGTACGCGGGAGCATTGGTGCTTTGGCTGTCGAGATCTTCGGGGAGGCCGTCTTGCCCGTACTGAGCTTCGTGAACGGCTGCAGTCGCTGGCGGGAGATCCAAGCTGGGAAAGGGTTCCGCAGTGGTGATCTCAGGCAGAGGAAGTCCTTTCAGTTTCTTCCGCCATCGGTTCTCGTAGGCTTGCCATGTGTGAGTAGGACGCTAAGCATCGAGTTGGCATCAGCTTTGCCCAAGCGACAACGATCACACAGGACCAATGCTTACCACAGTTTCTAGTTGCCGGAAGACACGGGGCCCCATCTTGCCTTCAGCTTCAGCTGCGGCGCACCACTGCTGCAGGAAACCATCGTCGTCTGACGTGAATGCCTTCCTGACGCCCCTTTGTTCATTGGGTTGTCGTATTGGCCGAGGTTCGGCTGCTGGTCGGTCTTGCCAATCGCTGACTGTACCATCATCCTCGACTTTCAGACCACAGTCATCCAGCTGGGCCAGCAACTCTTGTTCTCCTAGGGGAGCCATGCTGCAAGAGGTTGCTGAATCCCACACAGCACAGCGCGGCGGCAAGGATCATATGAGCGAAAACGATCGCAATTTCCCCAGCGGAGAAGGCGGACTATCGCTGTGGTCCTGAGCATGAGTGTGAGACAGGAGACCTGGATGAATTCGGACCTTGTACAGTATTCCGTTGAGGCGTATACAAGTTTCGGGTCATTTGCTTGGCACAAAGGCACCTGAAGATTTGAGTGACTGGTTGTACCCATCTTCGGTCGTTGTTCCTCCGCAAGAAGGCTGGTACTTTACGACATGTTCCAAGGGGCGCAGTATCTCCACTAGCTTCCTTTGACCGTTTCTGGGTGAGACACACCAGTAAATCGGCGGTCGTGAGGGTACGGTGCGGCGCTCGGATTTTAATTCAGAGACTGCTTGACGCAGTAGTGGTGTGCGTCGAAAGCGGTATGTGCTATAGACGTGTATTGCCTGAAAGATCAGAAGAAGCACGTTTTGCAACCACGCAATCTAGTCAATGGCTTCCAGCTCTCTTGATGTTGCGAGCTCAACTTGAGACAGCTGGAGCGCGGTGACCGTGCGGCCCAAGTTGAATGTGCCCAGAGCTGAATCCCACTGCCGACTAGGCCCTCTGGACGTCGCAGAAAGGGTACAGCACACCGAACGTCGCAGTGACCACACGCCTGGCTCGTTCGACCTGGTTGTCCCTTGATGGATCGTCAACGCGTTTTGCGAGACGAGGCGTTTGACCCCATCTTAGATCTTGATACAACGAGAAACCTACAGCAGGATGCCACGCCGATCACACACGAGACTTTGGTGGTGACAATCCCGCAGCTATCTCGCCACAGTAGACGCCTGCTATCGAAGCATACATCGAGAGTGTGCGCATGATCATTGGTCATGTCGGGAAGGCGTGAAACAAGTCCGAGTTGTACGGCTTATATGACGCCACCCGAGTCACGTGAACTAGGCCGCGAGTGAATCAACCTGCAGGCTCCGGCCAACGGACGGCTCCAAGTCGCCCAGCATCGAGGGCTACGAAGATGAGAGTGCGCATGACGAGGCGTCATTCAGGGGGACACGGAGGGTTTCGGTGCAAGAACAAGACATTGGTTCATTAACTCATTTATCCTTCATCAACACATTCGTCACCCATCAACACATTCGTCAACACATCCATCCGTGACCAGGGAGAAGGCGCAACCATCAGCATGCGTGGCATCTTCAGCTTCGGGCTATTCGTCTTCTTAGCCTAACAGATGGCAATTCTGGTTAGGATATATACGCTCTGGGCAGGGATCAGACAGACTTACATCGAACATAGACCAGCCGTCCACCTCCAAAACCCAAGCTTTGCGAGGGTGTGAAGGTGTCAGTGGTATCTATCGACACAGAGCATACTCTCGCCATCAAGATCAACCGTTCGTCGTTGGCCCGGCTCCGAAGAAGGATGTGTTACTGTGTTGGGTCAGCCAATGTTCAACAAATCGACAAGTGCCTGCACGCGAGCCACAAACTGACCTTTGGCATGTGTCTGTCACAGTATCCTTGTCCTTCGATCCAGTGTCGTACATTCCAGGTACATCGTCTTCCAGTGCCCGACAGAGCACAGCACTTTGCTGGCTTGGGCCTGGAGCTGGGTGTATCTGGCGGGCTTGTACCGGCAGACTCTCGTGGGCTGGATGATGGAGTTTGAGGGCCAGGCAACAACATCGATGGCATCATGGTATCCTCGATCTGTTGAGGCTGAACGTAATTCTCGTGTTGGTTGATGGGTACAGGATTTCCAGCACTCAGCGCAGGTCCCGCAAAGGTTGGTGGTCCTTGTCTTAGATAGTCGAAGCGGTAGCGGAGAGCATCTTCCATCATGACTGGGGGGCGGTAGTCGGCCCAGCCGTCATAGATAGCAAAGATCGCCGCTCTTCTGTCCATGAGTTCTTGCACAAGTCGATTATGGCGGTCGCCGCGTGTTTGCTCGCGGGCATTGTCTGCACCTTGCTCACCTGCGTCGTCTTGGTTCCGCTCCAGCTGCCACTGCAGAAGGCGACGTAACAGCCACACCGCGAGAACAGCCGAGCAGGCCGTCAAGCAGAATGAAATGTAAGTGTACGGCATGTTGGCTTGGCTAGAACAATGGGCGGTTAAAGCTGTGTTTGAGATCTGATGGATGGTCCCGCAAGTGGCAACTGTCGATTGTTGGAGTGTGAACAGGGAGTAACAAGATCGATTTGCTTCCGGACGATGGAAGGAAGGCAAGAAAGAGATCGCAACCCACTGCGGCAGAAAGGACAGATAAGGAAGAAGAGAGGCCGGCGGTAGAGGGGCCAGGGAATGGTTTTTGGTTGCCGTGACTTTCCCAGCATTTTCCAGACAAAGAAAACCTGTGGCTGCCCGACCCCCCGCGTCATGCACGTCCGATCCTGGCCAGTGTTTCGGAACCCGCCAGGCTGCCTTCCGCGAAGACGATCTGGACTTGGAAGTGCAATGGCAGCAAGGACAGGGGAAGGAAGATCAAGAAGCGCAAGGTGTAGTCACGTGGAGCGAAGTCTTACGCAGTGATGCGGGAACAGCTCATCTTTGAAGTGTCGACAACTAGCTAGACATTGGCCTGACCTGATCAGACGCCAAACGCCATCCATGGCGAGCAAATAAACGATCTTCAAGAATAAGGTCAACTCTTCTGTCTGCACGCGTTGTGGTGCCGCTGAGCACGTGCCTTTCTGATCAGTCACTGAACCCCATAGTCGGGCGCCCATTCGCTCCTCACCGGCGGTTCGCCGCATCCCTGTCTTGAATGCATCTTCTGCACGGGGCGAGTACCGTACGCTCTTGTGCTCGTGCGTTGTACAATCTTCTCGGGCTACCCCTGCACTGCGTTATCCCAGCCACTGGCGCTTGATTGCCGCAAGCTTGGCTTTCATGGTGACGACCATTCGAGGCGGCCTGACGAAAACGAAGGCGAAGAAGACGTCGAATAATGCAAGGCCGAGGAGTGCATACATGCTTTGGTGGATGAAACTGAACTCGTCGCTGTAGCTGTCGAATCCAGCCGCTTGTAGCCGTCGACAAAACCATGTCCGTAGAGCGAAGCAGCACGCAACAATGGCTTTGAACCACATGGTCTCCCAAAAGACCCTCCAACCACATTCCACAAAAGACAAGAACGAGTTGTCATCGGTCCGAGCTTGAGGATTGGATGGCGAGAGGAAGGCATGACTGGTAGCGGGGGCAGGCTGATTGACAAACGGGTCGAGGGCTTGGTTGGTGGCATTTGGAGTGAAGATGATGGTCGACTGACTGGTAGAAGGTGGGAGTGTAGTGGTGAAAGGTTGAGCTCCGGCTTTGGCGGTATTGGCGGCGCCGGCGCGCGTCGCTTTTGTATTGGCAGCTGTGCCGTAGATGGAGGCAGTTCTCTGACCCTGCGCTCCTATGGGTTGTGGTCCTAGATTGGTCTGGGCTCGAGTGACTGGTCTGTGAGGCATCTTGTGCTTCCAAAGCAGGTATTTGGAGGTTGAGATGGATTGGTGTGCGCGTCAGGTGAGAGGGAGGATGTTCAGTCAAAGGGGACGCCTGCCATAGAGAAACGTGCAAGGCGGCCACAACACTGACAGGCTGTTCTGGTTGGGTCAGGCAAAGACGCCTCGAGATGATGCCAGATGTCTTTGGGTTCGGTAGAGTCACTTTGGTGAAGTCTGAAAGGCACGTCAAGGAGATTCCACGCGGGGAGGCCTCTAGGCGCTTCGTAGACACCTTGTCACCCGAACAAATACCTCCAAGGCATCCGCCACATGATTCCACCACGTTCCACATGGTGAGCTCAATTCGCGATGCAACTGTAGGAAAGACTCTCCAGCATGAGAGCTCGATCAGCACCGCTAATATTGCTGCCGCTTCACACACGCCCCAGCATGCGGTGCTCAGCGCACTGAGTGAGGTGCCGCCTCGCTTTAGACTACTCGCAATCACCGGTTCTTGCTAGGCGCGTGACTGCCATGGGAGGAGACGAGACTTGCAGCGAAGGGCGGGCAATCGGGCGTCAAAAGGTGGAAGGTCCGATCGTCTGCATTGGTGGGCCAAAATGATGTTGTTTCCTCTGTCCCGGCCCCTGACTGTGGCATACTCGGCCGGTGTTTCTAGGCTAGAAGAGCTCGACACCTGCGCTACCTCGTTATCTTGTTACTCTTTTTGACCTGCATTAGACGAAGGTGACTTGGCGGGATTGGCATGATGATAGAAGCTGCGTTCGATCTCGGTTCTAGGGTGTGTGTGTGTGTGTGTGTGTGTGTGTAGGGAAGTATCAAGTCTGAGCGGCTGCTGACACTTTCGGGCATCCTTGTTGCCTAGCTGGATCGGAGAGGTCGATGCTGAGCGGCAGCATGATGAGCCTATAGCTGGAACTAGAGAGGAATTTGTGAACGTGTCCGTTCAAGTGGGAAAGACGAAAGATCGAGCATCTTAGGTAGAGTCGTGTACACCACTGACAGAGAAGACTCCGACGAAGTGATGGGAACCCGACGTGAGCTGAAGGGGATTTTGAGCTGGTGGTCTGGTGGTCTGCGCCAGCGACGAGTATCAGAGATCAGGCTTGTGAGGCTTCGCGCACTGCTTTCCACCAATCGTAGTGCAGTCAGCTGACTTTACCGACCACTCGTCGTTAAATCTGCTGCCATTAAACCCAACGGCTCAGAGATCGGTCTCACTAGGTGGGTAATAATGACACTGCTACTGATCTTAATCACGTGTCGAGATTGTCCATGGTGATTCTGGTGACCTACACAAATGAGAGGCGTACATCTTGAGCGCAAAGTCGGAGCTGAGCAACCTGTCATGCGGTGTCTAAATCCCCTGAATCTTGCGCTACGAGTAGGACTCTTGATGGAAAGACTTAGTCAGTCAGCAGGTCGAAGAGGTCGTGACAGGAAACTAACGACCTTCTCGTTTCCTGACCCCTCGTCGCGTTCCGAGGAGAAGCAAATCTGCGAGCTCAACAAGGCCTACCAGAAGACCACAATAACACAGCCATGGTAGAAGTACATCCCAACCACTTCACATTCCATAACATATAGCAAAAGATTACCCTTCTTCAGAGCTCAGTCCCCAAGCAATTTGGACCTTTGCTGTTGTGACTGCTATTTCTGAAGCACCTAGTACACCCACCACGACCGTTACCTTTGGCAAAGGACCAGGGTCTCTGGACGTGAGCAGTCCACCTGGTATGCCAGGAAACTGGTACATTTCTTGTTTGCTGATCAACATGGGATACGTCGTCAGGAAACCGGTATACTTCTCGTTTCCTAACACAGCAGCGGCGACCACCACCACCACCTACCAACGGACAAGCTCAACAGGCCGGCCAAACACCCCCCTGGGCGAGGTAACGGGTAATTGATGACCCATGGTTGCCCAAAACGCAATGGAGCTTTTATACCGCCCATTCAACCACTATACCTCACAGCAAATACGAGTGATCTTCCTTCGATGCGCATCGAGTCTACTGATGAGAACCCGACTGTCCAGGGATACTTTTGCTGGATCCTTCTGCTGAGCCTTTCCGTCACGCCTTTTCCCCACTTCACCTATGTTGTAATGCCATCAGCAGCTGGTAGACACGACCACCGCCGAAGCTTCAACCAGAACACCCTAGACGTTTGGCGCACTTTCCACTACGCTCTCGTCAACTCTGCCGACATGGTTTGGACCAGAACCCTTCAGCCTAGTCTTGTAATACCAGACCTTTGTGGCCTTTGTGACCGCGTATGCCCATTCCAAGCACAAAAAGGCGAGCAAGCCGCGCTGTGCATCAGACTCCTTCCTCCTTCCTGCCCCACCAAGAACCAAGTCCATCATGGCGCCGAATAAACGCGAGAGATCACCTACCAGCCCGAGCGGCCAGCCCACCAAACGTCGTGCCTACAATGTCGACCCTCAAACTACCCGACCCGACTCCTTCACACCTCGTTCTCAACACACCCCTCAGAGCGAGAGTGTACACGTCTCAAAGTCTCACAAGGACGCATCCTCCATTGGAGTAACCAACAAGTTAACACCGCCTTTCAGCCCAACACGCAGCCCAAACCCCTCTTCAGTGCCAATCACAAGTCCACCACGGTCCTCTGCAGACGGTACACCACCTCCGCCTCACGACCATAAGGAGAAAAGAGCGGCCCACACAGGCAGGACTCTAAACGAAACACCCAAATTGCTGCCTTCGCCCGCTAGTGACACGTCTTGTCTGCCTCATATTGCCGGCGGACATACGGCTCGGGACGAACCGCCTACCTCGACCACACCAGCTACAGACGGTGACCTGACCATTAGCGAAGGCGAGGCACACACGAAGGCCATCCTCCAGACATCTGGTCCGCCGCACGACAGCGCCACCCCCGGCCCCTCTGATGCCGATGACGACGACTCCCCACCGCACTTTGCCAAAGCGCCGAGCCAGACGCTGCGTGAGTTCGTCGAACATGTAGCTCGAACAGCCAGCAACCTTACCGCTTGGAGCGCATCGACACTTGAGGCCACAGAAGGAGCCGCGGTGGACGAGGAGTGCGTTTCTGATTTCGCCGATTTCGCTGACCAGCAACTTGACTGGTTTGCGCTCGGCGATCGCGACTACGACACCGACGCTGCCGAGGCGAAAGTTTTCGATACAACAGTGTACAGGCAAAGTGAAGCACGTCGACGTGGCCTTTTCCGAAAGTCACTTCTGCAAGGTGCTAGAGAGCGTGGCATCACACGCGGCAAGTGGATACTTTTCTCGACCGACAACAGCATGACAATCACACACCTCAAGAAGCTGGCGACGGAGCTTGTTAGCAGAGGCCACGACAACGACATCGAGGCGTGGTGGAACGGCGAGACCAAGACAGGGGCGATTGAGATCTGGACACCTGACATCGACGACGAGGACACGATCTGGGACGTCGCCAAGTGCATCGAGCTGATCAGAATGGGCAAGGCGGCGCGTTACAAGCCCGAGGCATTCAGCGTCCTTGGTCTCTCGCACGGGAACGAATGGAACATCAAGGTCAGTCTGTTCGCGTCTTCGGAAGTGCGCAGGGTCGGCACCAACATGAAGCGGTCGAGGAGGCGAGGGTGAGGCGGTCGAGGTGCCGCAACAGGGAGGTCGCCAGCCAGACAGAAGCGACATCCGTGAGCTAGAGTGCGAGTCGACTTTGCAGGCTGTTTCCGAATCACACGGTTGGAGCTCCATCGGGCGCACGGGGCTCCAGGAGGGGCAGACAGCTCAAGCACGCCGTTGGGCAGGTGCAATTCAGTCATTGCATCAACTGCCGACGTGGCCCACCCAAACCCACCAACTTGCATCCCACACACAATACACATCTCACTACCTACATTCGTGCCAGTCCTCTACACCACATCCTTGACAGAAGTGCAACCCAACCATCTCATATTTCCATAGCATGTAGCAACAGGCTGCCCTCCTACAGAGGTCAGCCCTTTGAGTAATCCATACCTTGTCACCGTGACTGCCAATACTCGACGGACCATCATTACTGCAATCACACCTTTGTTCAAGGCGATAACATCCATGAGACGTGTCCTTGGCGACGACGGAGGGGGGAGATTCTGCCGACCGCACATGTCATTTTGAAGCTACCTAGCCTTTCTATCAACTACCTGCAACGCCAGCTCCAACCCGTGCCCGTGCTGCCACAAAATGAAAATGACTGATCATGCACGGCTGCACTAACTCTGGCGTGGTGGACAAGCGTTGACTACCAGGCCGCCGGCTTCCAGCTGCGGTTCACATAGAGATTAGGATCTGTATACATGTTACACGTGTCTGCTCTACTCTCACAGCAAGCAATCCAACAGCTTGAGCGCCTTCTCCGCTGCTTCCTTCATCGCTTTACACGTTTCGATCTCTCCTCTCGTCTCCGTAGGTAACTCGAAAACCCTCAGGATCTCTTCGTCGTGTATGTCTCCAAGTGTGTCTGTGGACAGTCTCCTCAGAACATGGTCCAGGTCCTTGCTGTACCCCGAGTACGACATGGCATTCGTTAGCTGAGGAAGCATCACCTGTGCCACGTTAGAAGGGTATCAATCAAACCGTCGGGCCAAACGCCATACCTGACATTGCATCGTCACAGCCATGGTGGCCGCTGCAGTAGCGAAGCGGTCCTCTTTCAGACATGACAGCAGAGACTGTCGCAGTGCCTGAAGATCCAGAGCGCCGTGCGTTGCCGCGTCAACTCTGGGCAAGCGTCCATTCTCGTCCATGCCAACTCGGTAGGTAACGATAGTCGCGTCCACGAAGGAGCGGTCCAGCTCCTCGCGCCAAAGTGTGCGAGCATTGTCAAGCACACTGTCAGTCACGTCAGGAGAGAAGGCAGCAGAGGTCAAGTCCGTTGAGCTCCCCGGTGACCACCATGAAGGGAGTCGGGACTGCAAAACCGATCGAAGAGCTCCAACGACAGGCGTCACCACCAGCTCGGCAACGCCAGGGTAGAGGTGCCTGTCAACGCAGACTTGCACAATTTCACGGAGGTGTGATCCGAAAGTGTCACATACACCGTCGATATGAGCATGGAAGACACCCCCCCACGCCCTCGTGTGGCCCAGTAACAATGCTCGTGCGGCGTCCCAGGGGATCGTGCCAAAGGCCACCGGGTAGCGAGCAACAAACTCGCCGGCTTGTTGACGGAGATCCGCCGGCCTCTCAGCGGCCAACGCCGGTGCTCGAACGGCGGCAGGTGCGAACGTGGCAGCTTCTGCCCTCGGCGCTTCACTGACGTACCCGGTGTACCGAAGCTTCTCCACCAAGTCAACGTCTAACGCCTGGAGTTTCTGCTGACCGTCCGGGGGAGTGGTCACCCAGGAGACCGCACGATAAGGTGCCAGCCCCATGGTGGAGAATGGAGAAGGGAAGGAGGCTTTGGCCTTGGAATGGATTTTGTTCAACATGGCAAAGAGTTGGGTCCTCCTAGTCGTAGGGTCCGAAACTGCGGATGGGGGCTTTTTTAGACGGTCGTCCGTGTCTTCGAGTCGTTTGAGGATGTCCTGTCGCAGCGGCATGAGCTCTCCTTCGTAGAAGGGGAGCAGCTTTTGGAGAATACCGGAGCGGAGGTTTTGTGCCCCTTTCTGGTGGGTCGGGATCGAATTGAACTCTTGTTGACTGAGGATCCTCATTTCGGCGTTGTCTCGTTCGCGATCGGTGAAGTGCTGTTCTCCTGGAGCCCGGTTTCTGACCACATACCAGCCCAGACCAGCACGATAGAGGTGGTTGTTGTTCGAGATCAGATCTATGTACCGGCCTAGGACGCGCTCCCTCGGGATGAGATCGGGCTTGGTGAGGATGCCGATCGTCCGCTTAGCTTGTTCCCCGTCGGTGAGATATCTGAGGATCTGGTTGCTGGAAAGGTCTTTCGAGCCGTCGACCACGGCCAGTACAAGGCATCTGGGGTTTTTTACATACTCGGCGACCTTCTCCCGTACAAAGGCGATGTCGTCTTCGGACTGCGTCTCGGACATTGCAACGTCGATTAGGCCCGGAAGGTCGACTAACGTCACCGACGGCACCTCTGGAGAAGCGATGTGTACCTCGAGCACGTCCTGACAGAAACTATCGTCGTAGTCCGCGCCAACTCGTCGACCCACGGCCTCTATGATTTTGTCCAGCTCTTTTGGCTCTAAAGTCGGAGGCTTGAACTTCCCCAGACGCTCCTGGTCTTTGGCCTTTCGATCAGGGCTTGGAGTGATGGTGATCCGGACGGATGTGTCTGTCTGGCAGCGACAGACGAGCTTGGTGACGAACTTGGTACAAATGTCGTCTGAGACTGGGAAGGGCATACACGCAATCGAGCTCAACACAGAGCTTTTCCCCGAGGACTGTGCTCCAATGACGACAAGCATAGGCATGTCGATGTTGGACTTGAGGGTCTTCCAGCACGGGTCTTCGAGGACGTCGAGAATTCGCTCCAAGCGGCTCCCGTCCTTGTTGCGAGCCATGATGGGCTGGTGAGACTTGGTCAGCAAAATCTGGCTAAATGCCAGGCGAGTGTACCTGAAGTGTAGTGCTGCAGTGGTGTACGTCCACCAACAGGAATACCACAGCTTCTCAGCTTCTCACCTTCTCGGCTTCTCGGCCTTTGTGCGGAAGAGGTGATGAGGAAAAGGCCAAGTCGACGACAGACGGGGTAGAAGACAAGATCGACGAATTCGCCACGTACACGGGCTCAGTATGCGCGTCCAGAGTAGCAAACACTCGCGCCAAGCTCATGGCTGAGTATGGCTTGACTTGCGGCCCGATGCCTCCACGCCATGTTCTCCACGACCGGAATGGATCAACTTCCGCGGGGGTCAATCCTGCGATCACTGCACCCGTAGATACCATCAGACGTGCATCGAACGTTGCCGGCCACCAAGCATGACAGGAAAGGCATGTCTCTCAAGGTGTCCGTCCAACCACGTCTGTTATACCGCCATGACTGAGCAGCTGTGCTTGGTCGCAAAAAGTGAAGGGTCCACACTCTGCCGTGGGGGGGGGCATACAAGAGTCGGTCACTGATGCATTTTCAGGTGTCGTTCCTGATCCTGACCTTTCGTGTGCCCGTTGTAGAAAGGACAGGGAGGAACTGGTGGGTCAGAAGTGTTTCCCACGTCTGGGGCCGTCTCGGCTCCGGAGCGTGGAGAGGATGCGGCATCCATGTGATGAAACTCTGTCACCTGCTAGATCCGGGAACACAACCAATGTTGATCGATACACAGACAGCGGTATACAGCTGCGGCCTTCACGACTTGGGTCGATGAGACGCATGCCCAGTATCATCCGTGGGATGCTGAAGTTGATCACGAAAAGGGCTTGTCGCGCTGCCAACTTGCACTGCGCGACTTCGATTTGGATCCCCAGTGCCGGGTGCCTGACCTGATTGTCGAGATTAACCACTCTCGGGCTGGCCCGCAGTCACTGCCAAGTCAAGTTAGCCTCTGAGACTCGTACATGCTGACTGATAGGCTGCCAGCTGCGGCTGGTCCTGTGCACTTCAAGTCGACACCGCGGCCTCGTGCCAAAAGTGCCTCGGGTGCGTAGTGTACGCTCTACAGCCCTCGAACCTGATCATAGAGACGTGTCCGATGAGGGAGACAAGCTATAGCTAGGTACCACAGCGCGGTCGCATTGCAAGAATGAACCGCAAAGTCTTTCCGGTACCTTGGTCGATGGTTGGATAATGATTAGCACTTAGATATATGTGTCGATCGTTGATAACAAAAAGCTGTAGAATGGTGGGTCTAGTATTCCTCATTCATTGACAAGCTGAAGACAGTGGCGTTTAGTGGCTTTGGAGGCACACCAGTGTCGAGAAGAAAGCAATCAGGCGACTCAGAAGCTTTGAGGCGCCTAGAGCTAAGATCTTATTGCTTTCTCTGACATTCGTTCACGCAACCCGCTATTCCCACGGCTTTCTGTCGTCCACCGCCGAGGCTTGTAGTCACAAGAGGACCTTTTGTCCTAGCGTCGTTATTCGATAGCACGTCAAGAACAACCATGATATAACGCATGGGCTACTGATATGACTGGCGAAATTACTGACCTCAGATTTCTGGCCACCGAAGAGAGGGTGTGCCGTGGCCGTATGATACCCTACATGGCTAGTCACCTCTGCAGGGACAGCATGCGAGTGCCGCTACGGACGTGTATCATGGGCTTCAACCCTTCGAAGATGGTGCAACTTCTACAACTCCCCTTCTTGCTTTGCTTTGTGGCGTGACTGCGTCGTCGCCAAAGTGCCTAACAAAGGCACCGGCGAGAAACACCTAGAAGTGATACAGCAAGTGTGACTTCTGTTGCTCCAGCTCTCCACCATCGCTGTTCAGCTCCTTCTCGCCAACATACGCGATCCGCCAACCACCTGAAACCTTGCTACACAAGTCTGTCAGGACCGAAGCCTCTTCCCCTCCGATTTGCAAACTCCCAGCCTCAATTACGCATAGCATGGCCTACCTCCTCCTCATCCTGATGAAACTTGGGGCCGTAGCGGTGGCACTCCGAATTCTCGGTGTACCAGTCAGCCCTCAAGCTGTTCTTCACCTCCTCGGGAGCGTGTGGCATCTGTTGTCATATCTACCTGTCTCTCCCCTTGCCGCCACGGTGTGGTGGTTGTGCTACAAGATGCCGGCGGTGGTGCCAAGGTCAGAACGTGCGCAATGTCTCGGTGTTACAGGGAACGGTCGGCCATGCTCAAGGCAGGTCACTGTGGGGTGGGACGAAGACCCGGCTTGCCACGACCATGCTCTGCAGGTACGGTCCCTGCGCGCACGCTTGTGAGTCAATGAGAAACGGTACGCGAGCAGAATCCAGAAGGCACTGGCATGGGTATGTACAGTACTCAGGCTGATAAGCTCCTTCCGAAACATGGCTGGAGGAAAACAGGTTTGCTGACTTTACCGCCTCGCAGGTTCTTTTTGTCGGTGCCACCACCACCACCAGCAACGATCTACGGGACGAAGGCTTACCAAGAACGTCAAGCGCCAGCCACGAAAATACGTGCCGTAGGCAGAGACAACCTTTCAAGTGCGAATATGAAGCTGAGAAGGATACACCTGCTTTCTACTTTGCTCTTCACTTGCTCCTTGCGTGCTCTTCACTCGCTCTCCACTCTGCTTGTTACTTTACTCTTCAGCAGGCTCTGCTCTTACACAATCAACACCATCGACGCGGCTGCTTAGGTTCGGAAGAATGGCGGGTCTAGCTCCTTGGTTCAAGAGATACTTGATGATTCTCGCTAGCGTCGTGTTCATCATTGCCGTCACCACTTCTATCTTAATCTGTCTGATTTGCATGTTTCCCAAGATTGCTGGCAAATTCATGGCCCTTCATCTCATCCAATTTTACCAAGACTTTGGAGCATTGGCTTTGAGTTGCTTTCTCGCGTTGTACGACAGACTCCTGGTAAGAAGACTTGGACGAGAAGAGAGGTCACTAGGCTGATATGTCTGTAGGCTCAAGGTCTGACCAGGATGTCCGCCACGTTGTGGTACGTCGGAGATTGGATGCGATTCGCGTTCACCCTCTGTCGCCTCGTTTACTCCTTCACGATCCGGCTTTCCGAACTTGGTACGGGCACCACGGAGGCTTTGGCCGAGGCAGGGCAGGCTTAAGCGCTCAGGCAAGCCGTCGAGACGGAAATGCCGTGTGTTGCCAGCATCAGTCCACTGCACCCCAGTAGGAACCATCGACCACTTGTGCTTGAGAACACAACGATTGTATTTAGGATCAAGTGAAAGCGTTGTTAGCAGTGGCATTAGTCGAGGTCTATTTTTTTCGCGGCTGCATACTACCGCCTAAGACCCTGCTTCTAGGCAGTCTACACATTCTCCTCGTCACACGCCAAAGACACATTTGAAATCATGCGACAGGTCAACGTCGTTCGCTCTGCTGACTGGCGTCCCTCGCCGACGCACCGGCCACGAAAGCCGTTGGGAAAAAAAAGTTCGTAGAGCAAGCAGCACCTTTTTCCGCCGACGCGTCCTCTCCATCAAACTCGATCAACGAGGCAAGCAACAGTCACAAAGGCTAGCCAGCTGCGTAGTAGTCGACAAGGGCCTGGAGAGTACTTGCCGCTGACGCTTCGATCTCGGCCCAGCTGAGCACCTCGCTGTCTTCGCCGTCTGTGGAGAAGTAGTCCTCGTAGGCGCTTATGAAGTCGTGAAACCGGCTGTCTGCCTTCTTCTGATCGCCAAGGTGTTTTAAGCCATCTGCGAGCAAGAGGCTGCCTTGCTGCGCGTATGCCTTGATATCACGGTAAGCGACGCAATCGTTGCTGGCCGTCCGGAAGGTTGTGTTGTGCTTCTCCGGGTTCCATCTCGCGTCGGTGCTGGCCTGTATGTTCGCGTACGCGGCCGCCACTATCTCTGACATGGTCTTCCAGGAGCCGTTCATGTGCTGCTCAAGCTGGCCCTCGTTGTCCCGGAATGGCTTTGTCGTATCACGCAAGCTCAAGTACGCAGATCTCATCATCGTCTCATTCCTGTTTTGTAAGGCCGACTCCATTTCTTCCCACGCGTCGAGCAGAGCAGAGCTGGAACTGCTTCGCAGCGAGACATACTGAGCGACGTGTTCGCTGATGGACTGCATGGTTCTCGTGGCGTTCTGGCCCACCGAATAGTCTGGCCGAACAGCGAGATTTGCGAACGCGCTCACCTCTTCAGGCCATGCACACCATGCTTGCTGGACGGAGAACAGGCGACATTCCACGTTCGTTTGGTGAGTCCAGAGTCCTCGGATGTGCAAGAAGAATGTGGGGAACCGACCAATGAAGACGGCCGACAGCATCAGCCCGACGAGAAGCCTGAAAAAGGTGATCCTGAAGCTTGTGTCGTGCCCTGTGGGTTCCCCCGAGGGAATCACATCTTGTGTACACTCTCCTGCGGCAACAAGTCGACGCACCGGCTGTTGGACGTGGGGAGTTGACTGCACCGGTGGCTCGCTTTCGACAGCTTGTGCTGCTGCTTTCGAGTCGTCAGCTGCTCGGGCCACCTCTCTCACGGCAGTGGTTCGGTCCACCCCCTTCTTGGGTGGGTCATTCGATCGGCTTGCAGGCTCAACTTCGGCAGGTGAGCTCGATGTGGCTCTGCTCTGTTCTCTTCTGACATCCTTGGCCTCGTGTGTAGATGGCGGCGGTTCGGCGGAGGTTCCTCGTCTGGTCGGCTTGCGCAGGACGGGTTGCGACTTGGCGCTTGTTGCCGTCACTGTGAAGCACAGGTTAGCGCTATGCGGGACCTAGGCCATCGAGGTGATTACCGGTGGGTTCAACCATCAGAGAAGTGACCCCTTGGTAAGGGACGTCTTGCGTTTGTCTTCGAGCGTGACGACTCCGACCCCGATCAGTTCCGGTAGCAGTACCAGCCGTCGACATGATGATCTACAGTAAGTGCCCTTTGCGAATCCCAACGATGAAAACGGGGCAGGGGTCCAGTAGCGAACCTCAGAAGAATCTCGGAATGGAATTCGGCGTGAGGCATTTCGGAGGAGGTGTCTGATCAAACACCTTGCGCTTATATGCCAGTGGCTGCTACGGCAGGCTCAGGTGCTGTCTCATGAACGGAAGTCAGTGCGCTGGATCACAAGGCGGCACCGAATATATGCAAGGTCGCCGTGTAAGAGCTGCTGCAGAACGCTGGAGGTCAAAGTGTGTAGTACCAGGGGCCGTGGATCGTGGTCACCATCGACCCTTTCGGAGCCGGCGTGCCCGAACTGGACAACAGGTACAGTATCCTCATTATTCTCGCGGTGCTTTCGAATGTCAAGCGCGAGGCGAGGAAGGGCGTGCTTGTGCAGCAAGACTTCACAAACAGGGGGCGATCCTGTTTTCGGGAAGAGGGAAAGTCACACGAGAGCCGACACCTTTCAGGTTCTGATGGATACGAGACTTGTCGCGGTCGCTGGGTGAAACGTGGACCCTGACACCTGAACTGCGTCACTATTCTTGGAGAACACTCAAAGGGTAATGCGTGTGTGGTATTGGTTTACCTGTGAATGATCAGAGGTGCGGCCAGGTAACTCGCAAGCCAGTTCCAACAAGAAAGAAAAAGCGCAGACCGTAAAACAACTGTTGCAGACGTGTTTGAAACTCGGTTTCGGCGGGTGTATCCTTAAAACTAGGGGCACTTCTTCCACTTAAGCGAGCTGGCCAAGGAGTCTGATCGCACCCAAGTTTTCGGGGGTCCGGGCTCGTGTTGAAACCGGCTGGCGGTGAGAATGCTGTGTAATTGGTCGACCGGTACTACTTATGATGCTTCCTAAATTTGCTCGATCACGAAAATGTGCACGAACTGGTCGCTGGCGCCGTCGTCTCAAAGCATGACTGACCTCGCGTCAGGCGTTGACGAGGGGAAGACGCCATTCAACCTACCAAGGGTTCAGGAAACGAGAAAGCTGATCGTTTCCTTGAAGGCGTGATCACCCTATGGCTTGTGAGGTCGTAGGGTGCGAGACAATTGAACGATGGCTGGTTGGAAAGAACCAAGGGTTTCTTTTCCGCTAAACCACGTCCTTGCCCTTGCTCTGCCTCCGCCCCCACAAGCCAAGTGGCCGCTTTTGCACGCTTACCCACCACATCGCTAGGTACTTTGTCGACGACAAAACCTCTGCAACAACGCATTGTCATGCATGATGGACCTCATATTCGTCATTCTACCATGGCTACGAGCGCACACATGTCAATTGTGGTCAGAAAAGACAACTATAACCACTACCAGTATTAGCATAGCCATGCCTAGCCACGCGAACGAGACCAGCCAGATGGCATGTCCGGGCAGTCTGCTGACTCAAGGGTAGCTGACGTACTTGAAAGCGATCGAACTTGACGTGTCTAGAGGCTATAGATGGGAAGCGCTGACCTCGGACACGAGGATACCGACAATAGAATTAGTGACCCCAGGTGTTCTTCCACACTCTCGGTCTCGGTCTTCGCGTAGACGGTTGTTCGCGATAGAAGCTCGACCTGGGTTGGTACACCTCAGCACCGTGTCGAGCCCTTGATCAAGATCATCTGTTGTGGTAGTCTACGAGTTGGTGGCGTCCGTGACTGGCACGAAAACCTGACTTCGAGGACTAGGTACAGAGTACCTGTACCCACTGTTGGGCAAGTGCAATTTGAGTCATCACATAAACTGCCGACTTGGTCCACCAATCTTACCAATCTACATCCCACATACACTACACATCTTACCACCTACATCGCTACACGTCCTCCACACCGTGTGTTGTGGGTACACAACATATGCTTCGAAAGTGGCCTCCACCGAATTCCCTTCCACGAGTCGGAGCCATGCGTTGGCGGTGCAGCAGGTGAAGGGGGCAGAGAAGGATACAGACACTACTTGGTTTTCCAACCAACACACGCCATCAAGTACAGCACTGAGCTCCGTCTGTTGTCTGGATAATATCTGCCACGATCATCGTTGGCGGTGCGACGTTGCTGTGATACTACGTTGATGTCTATCGTCTCGGTTTCCGCCCATACGAAGAAGGCCAGCGAGGTCATGCGCAGGCTCGCACAGTTCCTTCGGCCTGCTAGAAGCGTTTCGCGACGGCGCCGGTGTCTGACGAGAGCGCCGCTCGCACGAAGCCAAGAGCTGAGCACGAACCCAAACATTCGCCGCGCGACAAGTAGTGGGTAGCAAAAAAGACTCGTTACGAATGTTGAATTCGCCAACGTGGATGAATACTATGGCAGCTGTGAGAGGCCAGGCAATTCCACCTCACCGCCCGGAACCCAGAAAATCCGTCTCGTGACACTCGAGGCTAAGAAAATCCGCGATCAACCTGTGCAATACGCCCGCAAGCACCCCAAGACACGTATCAGCTACATGTCGACATCGATACCCGTCTCCCCCTCTCCTTGCTCCTCCGCACTCATAACCCAATCGACAGAGTCTAGCTCACCTGCAACTCCGTCTTCAGTGAGACTCTCCGCCAGAGATTGGATGCGCAGCTGGTTGCGCTGATCGGCGACAATCATCTCTTCGACCCTCGAGGCTGGATTGGTCAGGCGGTAGATCCAACATCGGTCCGTGTTGGATCCGATACGGTGGACTCGCTTCGCGATCTGCGCCTCGACAGCAGCATGGCGGTTCGGCTCTGTCAACACCAACCGAAATGCGCGGTTCAGGGTGATGCCTTGACCGAGGATTCTGCTCGTTCCGATCAGAATGCGACACGGTTCGACGCCGGTGCCCTCGATCCTGTCCGCCTGAAACTCACTGGCGAGAGCCTCCCTCTCGGTGGTGTCGAGGTTTGAATGCATCCATTTCGCCACGAAATTGAGAGCGCGGGTGAACTAGAGTCAGGTCAGCCGGAATAGAACGTGTAGCTGTGGGAGTTCACATACGACTAGAACAGCGAGACAGACGACGGGGAACTCGCTGACGACGACCAACTTTTCTGGACGGCCCTGGACGTCTGTGCGCAGGCCCGTCAAGATCTTTCGCAACTCACACAGCTTTCCGCTGGTTCGCTCTACCTCGGCGATGTTTGCGGCGAAAGGACTCAGATCAGGATGTGTATGCCACTCTTTGTCCATGATGTGTTGCCAGGTGAAGTAGTAGCGGAATTTGAGTTCAGTAAGCCACGGGATGGTTGATAAGATTCGCGGCGCTTGGGCGTTGTCCAGGAAAAGGTCGAGCTCGATTTCTTCCATCGGTCGTCTGCCATACGTAGCTCTCCACAGTGCCTTCTTGGTCTTGAATTCTCGCGTCAGTTGCTTCTTGAGCAGCCACTCTACGCGGCGCATCTGGAGGACGGCGATGTCATCCGAGTTCGGGCACTGCACGTCCTTGTAGACGATCTCAGGCAGTACGGCCAAAGCCTTGTTGTTTTGGACAGAGCTGTTGCGTCGACGGATAGTGTAGGACAGCTGCAGACGTCCAATCGCGTCGGCGATGGCTTGCTCTTGTGCCTTGGTTACGGCGCCGCCGGTTTGCTGCGCCTTGCGCATCTCGAGCTGGCAATCACGCAGACCCTCCAGCTTCGCGAGGTCGATGAAATCAGCGTACTGGGCATGCTCGTCGATGTCAGGGGATATGTCGTTGATCGTACGCACCAGCGACATCATGTCGCCTATGCCATTGCGCAGGATCGGCGTCGCGGTGAGGGCCAAGAAGTTGGGTGCCTTGTAGATCCCTCTGCTGGCGCGGAGGACGAAGGACTGCATGATCTGAAAGAACAGCGTAGTGAACCCGAGAACCAGGTGGGCTTCATCACGAACGACCCGGGCCCAGCCTATGCCGTCATGGTCGGCAGGGAAGTCGATGTACCGAGCGGCTTTCTGGGTCGTTGCACAGTTTACATTGCGAAAGCAATGAGCGACCTGTTGAAGGTAGGACTCGATGGTGGTCATGATCAAGTATCTATGGGCGAGAGGAGTGTCGAGGCCCCATGACCCGTCTCCCTGGCGGCACAGTCTGAGCTGGTGGTGTTTGACTGGTGGAAGTCGTTGATGCCCCGCAACGCCGTGGTGGTGGATGTAAAGACTCGTGGGGACTAGATCCGAGGTTCCCAGCATGTTCCATTCGTGGCTCCAGGTGCCGAGAAGACTGGCGGGGACGAAAATGAGGGAGGGCCCGTGGATGGGGTACAAGCGAAGCCGGTTCGTGACGCCGTTTGCGACGCAGGAACACACGATGGGCCACTGATCCTGGGAGGGACAGCGACCACTCTGGCCTGGTGCGAGGTGCGGATGCGTGCGAGCCTCGATGGAGTGTGCCATCTCACACAGTGCGGCGTTGAAGATGAAGTACAGGAAAGCCATGGTTGTCTGGTAGAATGAGTGATTAGCTGTTGTCCCTTCTCGCTGCTCGAGGAGGGGTGTATCGAGGGAAGTGACAGACCTTGCCGAGCCCCATCATGTCGGCTTGGATAGTTCCTCTGCGTGGTCCTCGTTCTTGGAGCAACAGCCAGAACGCACCAAACAACTGAAAGTGGAACAGAGTCCGACGGATACCACGAATTCTGATCCACGGTAGCGGTGTCGTTAGTGCCAGTTCGACTCGAGCGTCAGAGCCGACGAACTCAAAAGCGTCATCTTGGATGGAGGTGTCAAAGTGCTCTGCCAAGGTCTTTCTGGCCCGGGCTTCCTGGCTGATCTCTTGAGCGGTCGCAGTTGGTCGGATCTGTTCGGTTCCTATGCCCAAATCATGTGACCTCCATCCGGGATCTTTGGACGATGCTAATGGGCGGTTGAGTAGGACATCACCTTCTATGGCCGCCGCGATGCGGGTGATCTCGTCCGGACGCAGAGGCTGCGTCCCGAAGCGAGGGAAAGAGTCCATCTTGTGCGGAGACAGTGACCAGGTGGGAATGGGGGCGTGCACGTGCACGAGGTGGTTCGATGGTGGGTAGATCGGTGAATGGCTCCTTGAACGTTGTCCAGCAGGGCGTCTTTTATACCTGAATTTTCAACTACACGGAACAGCCGTAGACATCGAGCCGGGCGCACATCTCATCACTACCGGAAGAAACAACCCACCGGCGGTTGCGATACTGCCTAACGACCAAACAGGACAGGGACCGGACCGCCTGCAACCTACGGTGGCCAAAGTACTGGTGGCTTTCAACGAGATCCTAGCTGGGACTGTGCTGCAACGGAGGCAGGCATGAAGCGCCACATGGCGCTCTCTGTCCGCCCTGAAAGATCGCCTCTCGTGTGTCACCTTGGATCAGTCACCGCAAGTTCCGAACACGACGTGCCTTCCCATGCCTTGGTGTGAATTGAGTACTCCGCGCAGGCGTAGGGTGACTGAGCAGCGTCCTCTTGGGCTCTGCATCGCTTCGTGCTCATAGCTAGCGACGGCCGGAGCTGCTTCGGGGAGGTGCTTCGGGGAGGTGCTTCGGGGAGGTGCTTATCGCTCAGACTTGGACCGCAGAGTTTCGTCCCAATACTAGCCAACTCCGGACTCTCCCCTTGCAGCTGACCTCTCGTCGACTGGCGCAAGGACACGGGCACGAAACAGACTTAGCTCTCTTTATGCCGCAGCATAATATTACATGGAGCGAGAGTGTGCTATTGGTCGCCATGACGCTCTAAGAACTTTGGAAAGTCGGCCTCAAGTGGGATTGTACCTATGTCCTACTTCGAGCCGTAGCGCGGACCAAGTCGTTCGTAGACGGTGGTCATATTCCCATGGTCCACTCTGCGATTTCCAAGCGCGTCAACCAGCTGCTCACGCAGGCATCGACTCGGCAGGTATGGCTCTTGGTAGAGCGGCTCGCTTTGACCTTCGCCAGTTTTGAGTATAGGATGAGGCTTTACCTTGGGAGCCGGCGACGTTCGGATTCAGGCCACGACCACGTCAGGGACTTCCTCTGTCCCTGGGTTCGCTATGCGCTGCTTGGTCTTTGTGGTCTGTTCTGAAATTGATCTATTGTTTGGAGCAGATCAGACAAGCCGTAGGTGGAGGCAGGGTTGCGGCAATCCGGCCAGATACATCCCATTGTCAAGTGTACTTGAAGGTCAACCGACTGGCGGAGCTATGAGAGGGCAAAGCTTGAAGATCATAGGCTATGCTAGCCCAATCCATGCCAAGCTCTTGTCCTACTTGAGAGTCGGTCGACAGCATTCCGACAGGTACTGCTCGTGTAACACGGTTGTTATAGCACTGCGGCGGTGTACGAGATATGACGAAATCCTCGTTGCTGGTTTGCGTTCTGAAAGCCCGAGATATTGACCAAGTGCCCTTCATCTTGCACACCGTGTGGCATTCTATACACAGCACTTCGCACGTACCAAATAGCATGCTGCCAACGCAATCTCGAGAGACGAATAGAATACAGGTACTGGTTGTCGAGCGCCCTTGACGCCACATGAACGTTGGAGCCACTGCTTGTAGAGCAGAAGTAGAGCTAGTGTCTAGTAGCGTTTGAAAGTCGACTAGGCCTACGTACCCTGAGCCCGGCCGTGATCGTGGGCGAAGCTTCGCGCGATGTTGAGACAACCGGCAGAACAACGATGGGCGAATGTTCGCTCGTGGATCTATAACAGACCGCACGTACTGTGCATGGTGGTGCGAGGTATCGACACGCGTGCTTCTAAAGTTACACAGATCTGCTCACAAAGTGTGGTAAATTGGTTGCCTGGCAGTGTACTCCAGCTCCGTGCTTGCCTCGTCGAGGGCAACAAGGTCACGCAGAGACAATGGATGGATGGCCTGAGGCAAAAGGCTATCAGGGTGACCATCGCGCCGAGGGCGGGATAAACAAGTGCTTCCACGTGTGGGTGCCCGCAGGCAACAGGACTACTGCATGACAAAAACACATTACTTGACTTCGGGCACCAAGTCGCTGTAAACGATCAGGTCAGGAAGCTGATCAGGGCAAAAGACGAACTAAGTGCTCCGAAACACCTTTCGACAGAAACACCGAAGAACCTGGACACGTTCAAGAGGTATTGACTCCAGAAACTATCAGGCGAGCCCATGATATGAAAATACCCGAACGCGAAGAATTTAGGTGTAAGCAGACCCCGAGACACAGTATGTAGGGTGGAGGAAGTGTCCTAGGAGCCCCTAGCTATAAGGACCACTAACGGAAACCGGGCCCTGGCTTGCTTACAACATTTATTTTGCGGGTGGCTTTGTTCCTATCATTGGCCCGCTTGCAGGCTCGGTCCCCAATCGTGTAATTATCGTCTTTCGAACGCGGCTAAGCTACTCAATTCTCTCTTCGTGGCTGCGACTCTCGACAACGATGTCGGCATTGACCACTATCGTTGCTGTCGTAGCACCTCCTTCGCTGTTCCTATACGTTCTGGCCATGCTACATCTCCCTCGTCCGTCTGCGCGTTGCACGACGATCGTGTCTGTTTCAACTCCTTCTTTTGCCGGATCGTTCCACGCCCTTCCCCTTCTACGATAGACACTCTCCTAGTACCCCTACAAGTATCGCCATCAGTTGCAGGACCAAGAGTGTGTTGCTTAGCACATCTCTACGCTCGACTAACAGGCTCGCCAGCCAATCTGGTGTAGTCCAGAGCTCTCTCAACTCTGCCTGCATAAGACCGTGCTTGAGCATTTTCAGGACACCGTACTTGATAAAGGCCACCCGAATGATCAGGACAAGTACGAAAATGGCGGTCTGTGCGTACAAAACCACCGTGTTAGTACAGCGACAGCATCAAGTTGTCCGAACGCCTACCTTTCGCGCGATACCCCACTGAATCCTTGACCTTCGCATTCGCAGGTTGTTGAGCGACTGCTCATTGTTCTGTAAGGCGGTCGCCTGGCTGGTTTGGTTGGTCGGAATGGCGAGGTTTCGATCTCGGAGTGCACTCTCACGTTGGGTCGTCGACCAGTCAGCGTAGTCCATGGTGGTGGAGCAGAAAATTCTCAGCGTAGCTTGCGGGTGAGCGACAGCTGGGCCAGGGTACTAGAGAGTAACGGTCGTGCTCAAGAAAAAGCAGTCTTCAGAACAGTCAAGTTTGGTCAGACCACAAACGATGTGACACTTCGCCAGTTGCCATGCTTTGTGTGTGGACACAATGGCCTTGCGCAGCTGCTGAGGTGCTTCCGACACTGGCTGCCCGAGTAGCAGCGGCCGACAGACGTTATACTGCCATCGAACATCGAAAAGGACGGACTGGCTAGCGCTCCATCCCCTCAGCACAACTCCGTGCTAAGGAATCTTAATTGAAGCTTTTCACCACAGCCTTGCAACCATGGCTGTTGCCGTATCTACACAATGTCTTTGCTGTCACCCTTGCTAGCTTTGTAAGGCAGTCCGTTTGCCCAAGACGATGACTCGTTGTTGGCTGTGAGAGCGCATCTTCAGCTACTTCGACCACGCAGAACCCCTCCCCCACAGATTCATAGACGTCTTCCTAGCACTTCAGGTGCCTTCTGCGCTGGTCCTGCAGAGGACGACCTCGCAGAACCAGACGCCATCGATGAATTGGTTTTCGACGTTCTCTATCTTCACTGCTACGCGACTGAAAGATCCACAACGGTGCAGGGTCGGGTATTGTCGAGAGGGCGCAGTTGTCTAGAGGAGAGCAACAATGCGGTTTCGGGACCGGTCTTGTGTGGGTGGAACAGTTTCTGGACTAGACAATGTTTCTTTGTTCGCGGTGAGCACTCGTGGCGCCGTACGAGCCGCCCTCGAGGACCATGACCAAGACAAGAAGCTCGGCGGTCTGGAATGCATTGAGCGAGATGGTCTTTGGCCATGGCGTCGGGCACACCCTGCGTCAAACAAGCGCCACATGAACCTATCCCGCCCCGCTTCCAAAGGGTTTTGCCCAAGACATTACGGTTGTGTCTCGAGTGGTGTTGTTGGTGAAATGTAACGGGGTACTCTATGCCACTATGGCGCGAGCCTCGCTACTTTCAGATCAGAGGTCAAATATCTGCCCAGTCTCGGCAGGGCAATTCATGAATCATCCTCAACCCTAGCATCGACCACAGTGCTGTATCCAGGTATCAAAACCGCTACATCGCTTCTACTGTCGGGCAAGTGTTGCCGGCTGTTGTCATACACCCACAGCCACCTGCAGCCTTGACGTCCACATCTTCTACAATACCATGGCCCGGCACGCGCAGGGCGTGGAAAAAATACTTGACCGGCTTGGCGAGCTTTTGACCCCAGAGGTATGGAGGAGTTTGATGATTATACAGCTTACTTACTAATACCTGCACGCTAGAACTGTGAACTACTCAAGCAGGCCCTCGCTATGGACTCTCTGACTGATCCTCAGCGGAGCTTGTTTGCTCGAATGGCCACTTTAGGAGCGCAATTCTCACCGCGATCTCTACCCAGTGGCTTCCGGCCACTCTCACCACCGTTCAGCGACACGGCGCCACGGTCCCTACCGTCAATCGAGGGTGGTTCTACCGATGCACCCCGACAGGAAGCCGAACCAAGTACAGGCTCAGACGCGCCTGAAAGCACGTCCACCAAGCGAAGGCCCAGAGTGACAGAGTCCGACGACGATGAAGGGTCCACCGACTCCGACGAGCCCCGTCGGAAGAAGCGGAGACCATACCATCAAATGGACAAAATGACCAAGTCCATCGACTTGGATCCACATATCCGGGACTTCTTTCGGGCGAACAATAACGATCCAGAAGCCTTCTTCTCTGATCCTAATGCGGAGCGCCTCGAACCTGCCGGACGGAGGCTGCTAACACAGAAGCGAAAGGGCCACCTGGGAGAGTATATATCGTACCAGACGGAAGAGATTGAACGAGAAGAACAGCGGACCACGCTCGACAAAGTGAGAACGTTGTACGGCTGGCTCAATTCCTACGATTCATTCAAGAAAGCTATCCGGTTTTGTAAGTACGAATGGGGAGGAGCTAAATTCGGATCGAAAGTCAGGGCGCACATCCTGCAACATCCCGACCTACTCGGTGGCATCCAATACTCCAACGACAAGCGCGCGAGCGACGAAAAGCGACTCGAAGTGCTCAACAACTTCGAACGTAACGTCGCCCTTGGTAAAAAGATTGACCTGTTTTGCCGACAGCTTGGCGACACTTTCCCACTCCGATTTGCGCCTCTCCTCGACGCTCACTTGTAGGTGCAGTACAGCCCGTGCCTACGGACACGCGCTAACTCGATTCGTGTAGTGTCGACACTTACCTGAAGACCAAAGGGGCGGTCTTCAACAGGGTCGTGGCTGCACTCCATGCCACTGGTTTCGAACAGGAAGACGAAGACAGTGGCCTCCTGGCGTGGGCGCAGAGCCTCAGGGCCTTCAGTCGGTTCGACATTGAGGCCGAATCAAGTTCCGTCGCGTCCTCCCGGGCTCCGACCCCCGAAACCGGTGACCCCGCCGATAACCAGCTCGCCATACGCAGCAACGACTCTGATAACATTCCGAGTCCTGATCAGAATTATCAGGAAGCGGAGGAGACGAACGACGGCCGGTAGCACGCAAGCACGACTTTCCAGTCAAGCTAGCGCTATCGAAAGGGGGTTTTGCAGGCGAAAGGGGTCATTCGATGAAGCTTCTCGGCTGGCTACAACGGAACCAGAAACAGTAGAAGGGAGATGACCTACTGGACGGTGTACTGTGGAGCGTACTTTCCTCCCTTGGAGTGGATCTTGTTATTAGCTGTTATTTCTAGCTCTAACGACAGCGGTGACTTTCTTCACAACATGCCAATACAAAAGTGCACTACAGTACGCAGTTCTTTTTCTTCACAGTACTCAAGAGACCATCTAGCAAGAGGGCAACAAGCTGTCGGGTGGTGTTAGAGAAGGGGCAGTGTGAGGCAGTGTGAAGGGCAAGAGAGACAGAGATGGCCAGCAGTGCAGTTAGTCTATCAGGAAACAGGAAACATTTCGGTTCTGTACCATGTACGGCTACGAGGAATGGTTTAGTGGTATCTAAGATTCAAGGTGCAGAAAATGCAAAGTGGTCTTGACAACTCGCTAGCATGGTTTCCAGTCAGACACGAGATGTTAGGCCAATGACAGCAAGTATGGCCAGGGAGCCACTTGTTTGTCGTACCAATAACACTTGGACACTACGTACCACTCTATACAACCATCGCTTCCAGGATGCCGTGGCCCTTCAGCTAGACTCTGCTTTAGATCCGCCTTGAACCATAACCCTGAATCTTTATCTTTTACATATCTTTGGCACATGTCTGTGGCACATATCTTCGGATATGGACCACATCATTTCCGAGGGTCTCATCTATGCTACAGCCCCTGTGTGCTTCGCCTTCTTCGCACTTCGTCCCTCCATTACAGCCTCTCGTGCGTCGTCAGAGGCATCCCGACTTCTCTTCGCACTGCTGCCCGGCCGCGTTGACTGCTGGACCCCCGTTGTGGCAGGCACCTTCGTCACACTGAGCCTCCGCAAAGCCCCCGAAATTGCCTCACACTGAGTACCTTGATCAGCGAGTATATCTCTCCTTGCAAGCTCGAAGTGATGCTGCGTAAGTGGCTGAGGTGTGATCTCGTCTATATTGTACTTCTGGTAGTGGGACTCGACCTCTTGATCTCGATAGCTTTTCGCCTTCTCCACCAGATCGACTACGACCTGGCCTGACCATGCCCTCAGCTGTGGGAATGAAACTTCGACCTGGTGTTCGTATGTTGTAACACATGCAGCCTGGCTTCGGTCAGGAAGAACCAAATCGGCAAAACGCTCGAACTGCTTGGCCTTTCGTCGATTCAGAACATGTCCGCTTCGGTGCTCGCTGACATACTCATCATTTTCTAGATCCAGATCGTGTTGAAGCCACCAGAAGACGTCGTCGGGTACAAGAGGGATGAACCGACTGTCTGGTCCCTTCTGAGTCTTGTCGCTCTTATCCCGTCGTATTTGTGTGAACAGCCTCATGACTCCGACCACACCCTTTCCCCAGTAGGACAATCCGTGCTGGTTGAACAATCCATCTTCTTTTGACCACTTGCGCAGCAGGTCCTCGTACTGTTGTCGACCACCTGCCCAGCGGGCGAGGAAGGCGTCAATCTTCGGATCTTTCAAGACCGTGGGGCTGTGACTGAGTAAGCCACCTTGACGTGGTCTAGGGGCATTCGGCACGTAATCTCGACGAGAAGGAGGTGGAACCCTGGTCCTCGGGCTTTCAGGATCCGGTGCAGGCATCATAGTCGTAGTCGTCTCAAGTTTACGTAGGACATCCTCCTCCACGGCGTCATGGTCAGGCTTGGCTGGATGCTTGCGTGTTGGCCCGGGTAATAGCTTGTGGGTAGATTGGACGGCTCCCGTCGAAGATTTGCCGTAATATGAGGTGATATCTTGCTGTTGGCTGCCATTCTTCAAATGTACACGGCGGTCTCTCATGTTGCTTTTGACCAGGGCTCGTCGATCCTATGAAGGCGTGTGAGAAGGACGTGGTCGCGGCTGCCAGAGCTCGTAACTGGCATCGTCGTCGAGCAGGATCCCTCTGGAGTCCTGCCATATATCCAGGGTGACATCGTCCGTTGGGCCTTTGCGGCCGCTGCCACTCATTGCAAGTGCATGTTGGTCGAGTGACTTCACCGCGCGCCAGTGCAGCTGAACTTCGACGTCACTTGGCGGTGCTTGACCATCGGCAGGGTGAAGCGCCTGGAACACTCCTCTGAGGAAATCAGGCAGGGTTTCACTCTCAAGGCGTAGTCCCATTGGCCCTGAAGTCTTTGTAGTCTTTGCAGAGGCGATGGAAAGCTGGTCCACTTGTATTTGCCATGGTGAGGAACCAGAACAATGACAATTTGTTGAACGTTATATCGCACAAGGCTGCCGCATGGGCGTCAAAACTGTCTTCACATGCGCCAGGCTGCACAAGTTCTCCAAGGCCGTTCATCAAGTCTGTTCCTGCCACATCGGAGAACTTATCAGGTGGATAGAGCGTCGCTGTCTGAAATATCTCGTCAATGAAACCATGCACTTGCCTGTGAAGCTGGTGTGGAAATATCCGATACAGGTAGTCCTGGATCCGCTCAAGTTCTGCTTGAGAGAACATATCCAACGTGGTCGATGTCGTAGGTTGCTCGAGAATATCTGCATTTTGTAATGTCTTCACCAAGCGTACGATACCATCGTTGTGGCCGTGAGACATGGCGAACCTGTGCCAGGCTGTTAGCGGGTGTTCTTTCACCAACTGACGGAACTGACGCCTGGGTGGCAAGCTCGGGCGCTGCTTTGGACACAATCTTCCAAACATCTCGGCGGGGCAGATGATGGCACCAGAAGTCGAGATCATCTTTGTTGTATGCGCCTGCGGTCAGGTGTTCCATGAACGCACGGAATCTATGCTGCAGCTCGACGTACTGCTGAGGCGTCCAAGAAGTCGATGCTTGAGTGGATGACATCTTCTGGACAGACCATAAGGCGAAGTCGTGGTCAGTAGGTGAACAGTCACTGGGAGTGAGGTGACTTCCTAGACGAATAACATCTGGTCGTGATCGTATGTTGGTTTGGATGTCGACTCTGAGCGGAAAGTCATATGGCTCTTCTGTAATCACCAACCATCGTCTTCTCGAGCGTCTCCAGAGTGATGCGGGTCGGGACGCCGTGGCTCCTGGGATGTCAGACTTGCTAGGTTGGAGTCCCACCTGCGAACAGGGAATCGACGTTACGTGTCATCATGTCCACTTTTGGAGACAGACAGCGCATAACTGCAGGGCTCAAACTTCGTGTTACATGCTCGAAAGGTCGTCGATGTTCGCAAGACAGTCGCAAAGGACTCGCTACGATCACGCTAACTAAGTGGCACCTCCGCTGGCCGCCTCCTCGACAGCTTCGCAGTCGGAATGCGACATTCGTGTATCATCGTGCAATGCGCCCTCTACCGTCCTGAGCGTGGTTCTAGCCATCAGTGCTCATTTTCCCAATACCCACCTGTACGAATTCGATCGAGTAGGCTCGCTTGTGTGCAAGTAGAGATGTCACGCGAGCCCAACTTTTGCGTCTTTTCGCTCGACTCGCAGGCGGCATGCAAGATGCCAATCAGCTCGTAGATGTCATCAAAACGATACGAGTCAATGGTTTCCCCGGGTTGCATGTACAACGGCTGCCACCGTGTCAAGTTTTTCCTCTTCGTGCCCTGAGTTTGAAACTCTTCGTGTTGAGCCTGGTTCTTCGACGGGTTACACAAGACTGCCGTTGCGGGCACAGCATACAGAGGAAAGTTCCGCGTATCTGATCCAACGTCGTCTGACCTGAGTACCAAGATACGCTTGCTGAAGAGGGTGTCATTCTGTTCATGATCATACATCAGCCTGTTGGTGAGAAAAGGGTGAACGTAGACCGTGAGGTCGGTGGGACTGAGACGCAAGCGGCCGAAGCTCAGCAAGACAAAAATCTTCTGGGGTAGGTCGGCGATGCTTGAGACTGGGGATCTTCGTGTGCGGACGCTTGTGTGAGCGAGGTCCGGCACGGTCCAAAAGTGGCTTGCAAAGGCATAGGCACGGAGTCCCTGGTTCTGGGACTCAAAGTCGAAGATGAGTCCTCGACGTCTTGCCATGGTGTTAGCAAGTGACTTCTGAAGCTCTTAATGGCCGGGAACACTTACGCTGTGCGACAACGATGGAGGAACGCAAGTGATGCCTCGGCCTGGTAGACCCAGTCGGGACGACGTTTCTTGATCTCTCTGGCTGCCGAGTAGGCCTGGGGCTTCCGAGTGAGTAGGTTGTGAACACTCGAGTTTTCATCTGCAAGGCCGCGTGCGCTATACGCTAGTTCGGCGCGTGTCAGCCTCGAGAAGTCCTCCAGGACTGGTAGCCTAAACAAATTTCCGGCGCGACCGAGTATGCGGATAATCTGCCCTACAAAGTCCGAGTCGAGGTTCACAATGCATGAGCGCGGCACCTCGCCAGAGAGCTTGAGATCAGAGTCTCCGGGCTTGTGCCACCAATGCCGAGGTATATCCTTCCGGTGAACCAAGAGCATTCGTCTCGGTAGCTGCGTGTCATCAATGTAGATACGCTCCGAACCGAGACCTCCCTGACGCGGTGAAAGCTCTGTCAGTAGGTATGTCCACCTGCTGTTGGTGTAAGTGAAAAAGGCCTGGTCCGAGATACCGCGTGTAGCACTGTGGCGGATTAAGACACTGTCCGCGCTCTGCCCGGGTCGCTGCCTGACCTCACGACAATGACCGAGTTTGAGCTCGACGAAGACCCGCTCTCCATTTTTGTTGCATATGACGAAATCACCCGTTAGTGGTGCGTATTTGGTGTCCTCGATCACGTAGCTGCACCTGTCATCGTCTTGGAGCTGCGCTTTGAGGAATGCAATGAGATCGGTACTTGTGCGGTCACGATCGTAGGCGAGGAAATCAACGTTTTGCTGCCCCATCCCCGATGTGTCAATGCTCGGTGCCGACGCAGCATTATCGACGCCAGGATCTCCAGCGTCCAGGTCAGGGTCTTCTTCGGTGCTGCTGGACGAATCATCTGCTCCTGAATGGCCTGAAGTCTGCCTAACCCAAGAACTGTGTAAGGTACGCAGTGAAGTCGCCGCATCACTGAGACTCGTGAGTTTTGGCCAAAAACATGCTGCAATAACATTCTCGATATGATGGCCGGCCTGGGAGTATTGGTATATAAACCTTCCATCTTCCCTGATGACGTTGGAGAATTCGTGATCCAAAACCCAAGTCCTGCAGCCCGGTGACAGGGGGAATCCGATGCAAAAAAGGTCAGAGAACACTTGGTTTTCCTTTGTGATTATCCGCGTCAACCAATAAGGGCCAGTCCTGCCGTCGGTAGTGCTGTCATAGAGAACGAGTACAGCCGACTTCACCTCCAGCCCCATTATGCGGTCAGCCTGGGAAGGTGAAAGAAGCAGACCGGCATCCAGCGCACTTCTTTCCTCACCGCGCATGAAGATCGGACCCAGGGTTTCCGACATGTATTGGCAGAAGGCGCCTTCGATTTGGTACGCAGCAATGTGCCGAAGCAAGTGGTCAAGGCTGACCTGCATGCTACGGTAACCATCCTCCTGAGCATTCATTACGCTCATGTTCGTTTATAGACTTACGGGACAGAGCGACGCGATATGGTGAGAAATGCTGGGGCCTGTGATATGGATAGAAGAATCGACGCAGTTCATGTGTACGACGTCGTTCGCGGCAGTCATGCCGCAGAGGGTGGTCGCTCGGTAATGGTGCCCATGAGACACTATGAGCCCTGCCCGCAACGCGGAACACCTTGTTTGGCCCGTGTTGAGCTACTACAAGGAAGACCCTCCGATATTTGCGTAGAGTGATGTACGAGAGAATCTGATGGTCACCCGAGGGTCCATCGTCAGCGACCTTGCATTCAGCATCCTAGATAGGATGTCAACGAGCTCGCCTCGATGCAGCCACAATGGAGAACTCGTACATATGCGTGGCGGAGGGGGGTGCCGCCTGGACAACTTCAAGATGTGACCAAGAAGACGTGGCCACGCACGACACATCGACTGAGTGTCACTGAATTAGCTAGCCCCGTGCTGTGAGTGGATCGCGCTAACTCGTTTGTCTTGCGGACAATAGGCCCTCTGTAATACAGGCCTCGATCGTTAATGACAGAAAAGCCGTGGAACAGTGGGTCTCGTATCACCGGGTTTCAGGAACTGAAGAAAGCAGCGTTTAGTGGTTTGGGGGGCACACCAGTGTCGAAAAGGAGGCAGATAGGTGACTCAAAAGGTTGAAGGCGCCCAGAGCCAAGACACTATTACCCTCTCAAACACCTACAGGTTATTCACGCGACTCCGGCCCAGGTATCGACCAGTAGAACGCGGGAAGAACGTCGTTACAATATCTAGCATTGATGTAGGTATCAAATCCAACCCTATCGATCGGTCCAGTCGAGTGTTTAGAACAGCCCTGTGCATTGCGACGAAAATGATCGGTATCAGTAGGCGTCTCTTATGTGTCGTAAGCAGCAAGTTTGGCCGTCGCACCTGGACGCGGCAGACCTGGATGCAGGCGCGAAGTCTGCCGCGTACACGGCCGAGTCATCACAGCTACAACATACACGGTCTGCACTGTCCGACTGCGAGCGAATGCAGCCAAGCCCATCTGCGGTATCGTGAACAAGGACGGGTGCATCGAGCCCTAGGCGGGCGCCGTGTAACCGGAGAAGCCAACCACACATTTCTATGTGTAGTTGTCTGTGCCGATAAAGCTCATACGAACCGAGTACACCCCGGCTTGATGCCCCATGTTCCAGGGATGGGACACAGATTGAATGCATGCTTGAGCTGATTGCATGGCCGCACCCACCTTCCAGAAGTTCAAGCTCGCCGGTGGGAGCAAACCACAGGTAATCCGAGCGGTAGTAACGTTGACGTCTGTAAGCAGTGAAACTGGTTTCCCTCACTCATGCATCGCCATGCTCTTTGTCTCCCATTCGTACTGCATTGCGGGGGCCGTCTTAGCCTGACGAAGCTATGCCGTCCACTGACGAGACCAGAGTCTGGGACGAAGACGATGTTCAGTCTTTGCTAGATACATACTTTACGCAGGATCGAGCAATATTGAAAAGAGACTCGAAAAACTACAAGGGGCTGCTGTATCAAAAGGCGCTCACTCTTAAACCTGAGCACCTGGGCCTTCTCTTCGGCGCGGAGAGCAGCCTCGAGCTCGACGATGACCAGTACAAGTGGCTTCTCGGGCCGGATTGGCAGAACGTCCAGCAGGACTACCTCAAGAAGATGTCAGCAGCCGACAAGGTCCTTGGATACAACTTCAAGATCGACCTTGGTAATGTTGCTCCCGAGTTCAGCTTGCAAGGCTTCAACATACTAGCTGCGGATGCCAATGTGAAGGTGAGAAGAATCGTGGGCGACGGTACACAGCTTATACCGCCAGCCGTGAACGTTGCCATTGCACTGTCCATACAATTGTGCCGGGCGTCGCGAGGCCTGCTCTTATGGCAGGCCAAGGCGCGGGTCGGAACTTTACACGAGGAACACTGGCACAAGGTCCCGGACCTAATCTACATGGACTTCAGATGGCTACCCGAGGAGAAGGAGCGCTTCCTCGCGACAACATTCGAAAACCAAAGGGACTTCCTTTGTGCCGATCTCAGAGTCCAACGTACCGATGTCGTACTCCCTTTTCTACTCGACTTCCCAGGTTACCGACAAGACAACGTCGAAGATGCCAGAATCACTGCATATGTTGATGGGGTCAATCCTCCACTGGCGGCTATCTCTATCCCTAGCGCAGCTTATGTCGGCTGGATCAAGGACATGACACCCAGCCAGGACGGCGTTGATTTCGTCGGCCATTATCGTCACAAAACGAGGACCATGGATAGCCAGTTTTTGTTGTCGAAAGAGCAACGTGCAGTTACTCGAGTACGAGATACTAGTGAGATGTGTAAGAGGATCGTTAAGATGTTCGATAACCATATTCCGGATGCCCTTGTCTTCTATAGGTCGGTGATCCAGCTTAAGAAGAATGCTCTAGCTTTGACGAACATTGATACAGAGGCCGCGGACAGTAGTGTTTAGGGCCGCCTTAGGAGGTGATAACCTCCCAAATCGGCTTGATTCTGTGCTGGCGCCCTCCTGAGACCTATGAATGCTAGTGTCTCCGGCTTGTAAATAACGAACAATACCAGACCTACTATTTAATATCCTTTTATCATCTACGATCGAGGGTTACAATACTAAGGCAAGATTAGAGAGCAGATTGCGCGACCGTTATCACGGTTGTCCGTAGGGTTCTACGGTTACGCGAAGCTGAGATGCGCACCAAAAAAAAAAAAGGTCAATCGTCATGTGTAAGACACACAATTGAATGATCTGCAAGGTATTAGAACGGTTGGACCGATACAGGGTTACGGGGGTACTCAAGAGAAGGATGGGATTCGAACCCATGCGGGCTACGCCCATGAGAATACACGACTACTTGGAAGCAGACGAAGTACTTTG
>Ga0066648_10000284_pt1 | contig 36402 bp, 27 predicted proteins | sample CryGeyCG12114_NA_FD_59537 | JGI IMG/M metagenome (GOLD analysis project Ga0066648, IMG submission 59537) | Groundwater microbial communities from aquifer - Crystal Geyser CG19_WC_8/21/14_NA | ecosystem: Environmental > Aquatic > Deep subsurface > Groundwater | place: USA: Utah: Grand County... | reverse complement strand
GACAGCGGAAGCAGCATACACGATTTCACGATTTCACGATTTCACGATTTCACGATTTCACGATTTCATGGAATGTGCAAGGTCCGAAAATAATAAACAGGAAAGGTGCGGTAGCCCCCGCCCGTAAGTCGTTAGAGCCCCACTTGATCGGCAAGAGCACATTTTGCACTTTCTCGGATTGGCTTCGCTGTACTTGCTTGCTACGAGCAGCACGTGTGCAGGTCGTGCTTGGTCATCTAACAACCACCAACCACCAACCGACGATCCACGATATCTTGAGCTTTCAATGTAACGTGCTTTTCGTAGCCAGATCCACTGCCAGCCATACAACGATTGAAAACCCGCTCTTGAACATGTTGCGTTCAGACGGACCGTTCGGATCCACCAGGCAGAGGCAATGGAGTACATCGATGGATCGTCATATCCCAGATGTGTTCACTCAACACGGCAGGACAGTGGCTGACGAGACGCCCTGATGCTCAAACCTCACCTGTGTGAGCTATGCTTCTCTCACGTCGAGGACTTCAACTTCTGCTCTAGATGCAGTCATATGTCAATTTTGTTGGACAGTGCTTGGTACACCAGCTGTCGTTGCTTGCGTTTCGGACCACGAAGTGCCCTTTGACCTTTGTTCAGCAAAGCCTGATATTATGCTGCCTGGAACTGTCTACTATGTTGAGCTGTGAGTCAAGTGCGAAATAGTGCAAGGTGAGTGGCGTGAATGTGTCGATCTAGTCCTTATTACCCAACGTGGCACACAATCATAGTCGTTGGCCATACATTCACGCCGCACTGTTGCTTTCAAGTCATGGTAAGGCGATGTCTATGACACATCCGGTCGACAAGCAGACCTCAGCCAGCCTGAGTGAAGGAGCTTCACGTGGTCGTGACATTTTCACTTATGCCTAGACCACTCCTACGTCAACACCTACCCTAGCTCTCGAGTTGTCTCTCCTTCTGCTATTCTCTAATGCCAACAGAACCGCAATGCCTTTAGACGCTGAGCAATACACTGGGGCACGTGCTGCTCGCAGAGCTATATCGCAGACAACCATTTCTTCACATTTTGCCGCTGGCCGATCGCAAGCCCTGTCTATCAATAGACGAGAAGGTAGCATAGCATCTCGGTTACTGCTCACTAAACCTGCGGCAGGTAATCTAGAGTTGTCCAGTGGAGCAACATCTATCGACCTGGAAGAATGGCCAGAAACCGCAAGCATCTGCTCGAGACGTCGGCCTCCATCAGACACAGGCCTACCAACACGATTACAGCGACTAAGCCTAACTCCACACGACACAGCCTTCGAGTATGGTTCGCTCGATAGCACAAGGTTGTTAAAGCGAAAAGCGGAAGCGACACAGGAACGGGACATCGCCCCATCGAAACGTATCAGCACACTGGATGTCACATTATTTAGTCGCAGGAGGGGAGAAAGTTATCAGCAAAGCAATGATTATAATACAAATACTAGAAACAAACCCGGTAGGATATCTAGAAGAACATTTGCGGCCAATATCGAGGTAATCGATTCAGATTCAGACCTGGAGTGTTCTTCCACCTCGGCCTCATATCGACAAGATCCTCAGCTTATCGAACTTGACAACCAGTCGGATGAGGACAACTCCGACTATGATTTCCAGGTAACCGGCGCTCAACGAGCTGTGAAAAAGCCAAGGCTGGTGACAATTCCTAAAGTCCTCGATCCGAACAAAAGAAGTGTAGAGGTACATTCACTCATGGCAAGCCTCGTTAGGCAGGGTACCGTTGTCGAATTGGCGGATAGCACTTTTATGAGAATCCACAAGATATATCAAGACGACAAAGAGGGTCATTTACTTGTCGGTCACATGTTCGTTCGAGCCGGGACTTTTAGCCCTAGAATGCCGCTTCGAAGGGACGATCTCAAATGGCAGCGTACCAATGCAGGCGGCGACGTTGATAACCGACTGCCGTCGTCTTACAAGGGAGGCGAGCTGATCAACGAAGTTGTCCAGAAAGTGAGAATATTTGCTGGGGAAAATGCAACAGACTACGGACTATGGCGGCGATCCATTGGAGACGTTATAGGGCTACGAGACATGAAAATCACAAATCGCCACTACAATGATATCAATTGCGTGACAAGCAATCACCTTCCAGCAGGATCCTCTAGGCTTGCTTCGCTCGCTACACTGGCCAAGCTGAGAAAAGAAGGTACGCTACACTGTCGGTGGAAAGACGTTACGATTCACAACCGGTATGGCAAGTGGCAAGAGCAGCGGTTAGAACGACCGACTTATCAAGAATGCGACGAGCACTGGGCAGAGGCTTCTGAAAGCCTGAGAGAGGCTTGGGGCGGCCTAATAACACCCCTGACGGCCGATACTAAACCTCTCTTCGCTGATGGCTTTTGCGGAGCGGGTGGTGTCTCTCAGGGCGCAAAGCAAGCAGGACTCAAGATCGTCTTCTCTTTCGACCACGACTCCAAGAAGATCGTCACCTATCGCAACAACTACCCTGACTGCCAGAGCCTTGTGCTTGACGTATTCCAGTTCATCACTCTAGCACAGGAAAAAGGCTGGAAAGTGCATGTGCTCCACTTCAGCCCCCCCTGCCAGCCATATTCACAAGCAAACGTTTCCCCGAATGCTGAAAAGAACGAACGCAACCAAGCGCCATTGCTGGGCTGCGCTGATGTTATAAAAGCTCTCCGGCCACGAATCGTGACTGTCGAAGAAACAATCGGGATTGAAAACCGGCACCACCCATGGTTCTACGCGCTGCTACATCAATTCACAGAAATTGGGTTTTCGGTAGCATGGTCGAAACTAAACTGCGCCGAGTTTGGCGTGCCTCAGTCGAGGCAAAGACTGATCCTAATAGCGGCAGCGTAAGGCCTCACACATGTCTATCCTCTTTCACTACCAGCACTAACAAAAGCGCAGTCCAGGCGAAGACCTACCCCCATTTCCTGAACCAACCCACCCTCGCGGTTCCATCTCTATCGCCTCCGCGTTACACGAACTTGAGAAAGCACATCGCGAGTCACCCCTCACCCACCACGATACCTCAGTACAATACGCCACACCCAAGCCACCTTTCGATCCATATCGGCTCGCCGCAACAATCACATGCAGCGGCGGCGTGAACAACTACCACCCGAGCGGCCTGAGAAACTACACCCCAAGAGAATTCGCCGCCCTACAGACCTTCCCACCGCGATACAACTGGCCCACTGAGTTCAGCGTCACCGAGATCCGGCAGCAGAACGGCAACGCTGTTCCGCCATTGCTCGCGAAAGCGGCTCTGCAAAGCGTGGTGAAGAGTCTCAAGGCAACTGATCGGAGAAGACTGACGGCACTGCGGAACGAGGCGCAGCGAGACGCCATCGATCTGACGGCTGATTCCGACGGTGACTGCGAGGCAGATACCACGTCCGCTGTGCATCAAACTTACAGAGTCTGCACTGATCTCGAGATCTAGCACAACAGACGGGCCAGCTTCGACGATAGGAGACTTCTCGTCTTGGCAAGACATACTGACGTGACTGAAGGAACCTAGCGAGCGTCTTGGGACACTTGAGCTCGAGAATCACGGGTCGTGCTGTAAAAGGGAGGGAAAACAGAGTAGCAGGCATCTCGACTACAAAATCTAGATGGATATCGCTCCGCCGCAGAACGCCACCTATGTCTCGCTCGCTCATCCGCTGGTCAGGTCGGGATCCCATGACCTACAGGCCAAGCAGGCAAGATAGGTCGAAATAAATAAGGTAAAATGGAACGGAATACTTATCCGCCCCAGGTCCTCTCACCACCTCCCCTCCCTAGTCTTCCTTTGTTTCGTGCCCACCTTGACCAGCTTCGGCTCCTCATCACTGTAAGATTCTGAGCCGACACTACCGCGACTGGACCTTCTCCGATGCCTTGGGCCCCTGGTTTCTGCCCTCTCCATATCCCCGTCCTCAACCTCACCGAAACCGCCCGTCACAGAGCTGTCCCTGTCCCTGTCCCTGTCCCTTTCTCTCCGCCTCCTTTGGTCGGCCCTGCTCCGCGATCTCCCAGCTGCTGCTACAGGCGCTACAGGCGCGGCGGCCATATAGGGTGCCGGCGGTTCGGCAACTCTGCCTCTGTCGACGTGAGCGCGCTTGACCCTCCTCTCCCGCCTCGGAGGACGCATGTAGCGGATATAGTCATCTACGACCTGGAATTGCCTCAGCATCGCTAGTTCCGTCTCGAGGAGAACGGCCTCTGGTATGCGCGTTTGTCCGTCGTGGTCTCTGTCCCTGTCGCCCCTGTAGTTCCATACGATCATCATCCCGTCCGCAAGGTTGCCGCTTTGACCTGATGCTGCGCCGCCAGCGGGCGGTGGTTCGGGCTCGAACGTCCAGTCGGCGAGGGCTGGAGGGTTGTATTCGTCTCTATCTTCGGGTCCTGGGCCTCGAAGGCCGATGCGCGCACGGACCGAGGCGTGAATGTACTCGTTTGTGTTCTTTAGTCTTTTCCCTGTCGAGCGGCCATTGGTCGGGTCCACACGTTGATAGGCGCCCGGAGTCCTGACTTTTTTACCCGCGAGAAGGTATGCGCCTTTGAGAGAGTTGTAGATTTCGCCGAAGGACCACCAACGCAGCTTCTGGGAGGTCTCTCGATAGTAGTCGCGTTGCTCTTCCAGTTGGGTGACTAGGAAATCGGGTCGGAAGTCGAGGAAGGGTTCCAGACGTGACATCATCCAGGCGAGGGTTATGTTTGCTAATTCTTGGTCGTCATAGCCGCCTCCTACGTTGCTGTGAGCGCCAGGGAACCAGACTTGTTTGAGATTGGTGTAGGGGTTGTCTGCTTGTTTCTCCCAGACTGCGGGAGAGAAAGCCGCTCTTTGCTCGTCGAGAGCGAGGGCTTGGAAGGCGTTCTCGACGCATGGGTGGACCCGGGTGTCGTCGAATTGATATTCTCTTGCGGCTGCGTCGCGTCTCATCACCTTTAGCCATGGCGTTTGAGGAATGCCTAGGGCACCTACTGTGTCCCAGACGCAGATGGCTTTGATGGGGACACGTCGGCGTGTCATGCCTATTCTTTCAAGTTCGTGGACGTATCGCTCATTGAAACGGCCTTTGTCACGGAAAGGTGAGTCTTCAAAATCAGATTGGTAGTTGTCGTCATTCTTGTGCTCCCAATCCTCGAAAATCTCGCTGAAGTATGGTAAGCCTTTCCTGGTCAGCAAGCCGAGGTCGCCTATCAAGCCGCCCACGGATCGTGCTGTGAAAGCGCCGCGGCTGAAGCCCATGAGAAAGATCTCGTCACCTTCTCTCCAATTCGTGGCAATGTAGGTATATGCTTCTCGGACGTTCTCTTTCAGACCAGCGCCGGTAGCGCCGCCAATAATGCGAGATATTGGGCCTCCACTTGTGCCGACTCCTGCCTGGTAATAGACAACCTGTGGTATGCCATCTCGTGACGTTTCTTTGATCGCCCAACCGATCCTGCTGATGTTGGACGGTTGTTGCTTTTTGCCATGCATGATGCCGTTGTCCATATTGAGCCAGGTGCCATCGCATGTAATGATCAGTCGCTTCTTAGGGCCCATGATTGGCCTTGCAAGTGTGCCAGGCATAGGTCCCTGGGTTGCGCTCAGCGGCGGTGGCTCTCTGCGCTGTGGTGCTGCGACGATTCCTGTCCCTGATGCGCCTTGGCCGGGGAAGGGCGACATGGTCGGAGCAGGTGCGAATCCGTTCGCGTAGGAGGTGCGACCCGGGGCCTCCATCATTACTGACATTGTGCCGTCTTCTTGATTTTCATCTTTGTCGCATCAGTGATGTCGGCGCGTGCGCGAGACTCGAGTCGTGTGTTCGCACAGTGTTGAACGCTGGCAGTGCAATGAGATTGTCCTTGCTTACAGTCAAGTCGGCTCTTTGAGGCTCTTCTTAGCTTGCATAGCTGTAGCAGCAAGCAGCTGCAGGTCAGTGCGACTGTTCCCAGGTGGAAAGAGCGGAAATCCTGTGTTGCCAGCCATCGTGTTTTCTGCTTGACAGTTGCATCAACGAGTGGGCTGGAAGTGCTGCAAAGCACTCCGATGCGCCAACGACACCATTCGTCATGATTATTGCCGCTACTGGTAGGTGGGACAACGCCACGGCAGTGCCCGGTGACCCACTGAAGACTAGGCAGTACTGGGCCTAAGGCGCTTTTAGCGTGAACTTGGGGAGCTTCACTTTTGCCCTGCTTCGACTTGTGCCAGGCCAAGACAATCAGTCTTTCAGACCTTCGTAGTCTGACAACACCGACCCCTAGTCTCAGCGCTCTCAGCGGACAGTAATATCTAGAGCCAGCCTACCATGGCTACTTGTATTGAGTGTCCGAAGCACCTTGGGTGGTGCCTGCTGACTCTTCTGTTCAGGCTAACGATAGCTAAGGTGTCAAGATGAGTGCTCGACGAGACAATGACGCCGGGTGACGGTCTGGGAGATAGCGGTCATTACGAAACTCGACTAGCCAACCCTTATGAAACAATTGCCAACCTCAAGATAGCTCACGGGATGGTCAATCTAGACGTTGAGATGTCTAGCCACAACGCAAACATTCGAACAGCATCGCAGTGTACAGCTTGTCGAACGATTCGTGGCGAGTGAGAAGGTTACTGAGGTAGCTGCATAGAAGGTACAATGCTCAGCGCAGTAGTATTTCCTATTTCTGATCTACCACAGCCTTGCTCACGAACACGTGCACTACAGATGACCCCACTGCTCTCACCAACAGTAGTGCTTTGCAAATGCACACGTACTCTCTACATACAAGCAATCAAAATGACAGCGTGAACTCATCATTTGTGTCTTCCCAGGATCAGAACCAATCCCACCTCAACACCATGAGGGTTTATCAAGGCAATGGGTCTCGTGCCCACTTCCCAGCGCTGTCGGCCTTCCATGTAGATAGAGATATTGCAATGATCTTATGCAAACGGCGACGTGGGGTCGACATACCTATGACATGCCCTCTCCCTGCCAAATGGGGGCTGCTCGATGCATCAAATCCGGCTTGGTGTGGTTGCCCGATAGATGTTACTTGCTCAGACCGCCGATACAAACGCAAAGAAAAGTTTGCTACCTGGCAGTATCAGAAGTGGCTACAGCATGAATGTCCCTTCAGCAGCTGTGCATTTCCTTACAAACAGTGCACACTTCGCGAGTCCCTACCCTCTTCATTGCCTGTCAGTCACTGTGAATAGCTACCATGGACTCAGCACTCACCATTCACTGACATAGCCCATCAGATACACTACTTGACGTTGCAAGCCACAGTGTCACTCAAATAGCGTACGCCGACTCTGGATCAACGCTCTCGTGCGAACGGTTTCCGTCCCAATCGTCCCCAGCATGTTTAGCACGATACATCGCCTAGCAAAGGCCATCCTTGTGCCATTGTCGATGAAGGTCGTCAGTAGACGCTTGACCCACTGCAGCATCTCAGCAGCCATGTTGGCAGCCCTCATTACGTTCTGCTTCGACCAGTGGCGTCCCAACATCCCACCTACAGCCCGTGCCGCACTCAAAATTCTCACTAGGCATCGTCACAGACTCAACAGCCTGAAAAAGGCGCGGTTGCAGCGAATTGCGGAGAAAGACCTGGCGGCTAATCCCAACCACATCCACGACGCACTTAGTGTGCTCAGCTTCATCCTACTTGCTGTCATTCGTCCATTCGCTAGAGTTTCAAGCGTATACTTCTGGCTACAACTGCTCCTGATGGTTACGTTGTTCACGCTTATCGATGTCGTAGCGTACATGGAGATTTATAGGTGCATGCTGGGACGGATGGATATATCGTTGGCGACAGACATTGCTATACGGCCTCCAGGTGGAAGAAATGTTGCTGGAAGACATGGTGCTCAGCATAACAACGCTCAGAGGGATCATGCTCCAGAATCTCATGCTGAAGAAGCTGGCGATGAAGAAGTCGCGCTGTCTCTCTGGGTACAAGGCATAGAAGATACCGGGTGGATATGGAAGGGGCGCGACATGGATCAAAGGCTTCGCTGGGCAGCTCTTAGTATTGTCGTAGGCGCATCTTGCAGCTGTAAGCGAGGCTCCCGTTACGTGCAAGACTTCAAGCAAGAGGTCGGAGGACCTGAGGCTGATCCCGAGGAAAGTTGCTTCTGGTGCCGCAGCAACAGATGGATCCATCATGGAAGCAGCTATCTGTGATATTACACACGGACAAACACAAAGAACTGTCTTCACGACATCCCCTCATATAATGCAGCGGCGTGCGAACAGGAAGAATGGTCTGACAGCGTTGATCATGGAGGACTGGCGTGTACCCCAATTTCAAGTCGTCCAGATCGTCAAGCTTTCCATCTAGAGTAGTCATGAATTAGGCGTAAAAGGCGATCACACCATATTGACGCTTAGAGAGACACAGTACCTGATCTACAGGCCCTTCGTAATCCCAGGCCTCAATTCTTCATAGATATCCCTAAGTTCAGCCCACAGTCTAGCACCCATCTGTTCACCCTCCTCACTCTTCACATAGGCACTAAGCGCCGCTTCATCGACGACGCCGTCGTGCATGTACATCCCGTCCGTCTCCACGCCCGCAACGAGCCCCGCCGCAATCGGGCGCCCACCCATCTCCTGCGTCCTCGCCAGGAGAAAGCGCATGACACTTTGCAAGGCGTTCCCGTCGCGGCCTAGCTCGGAGTAGCAGAAGCCCGGGTTGAGGATGTTCCACGTAATTCTCCCATCGTTGTCTTGCTCGTGGGATGTGAATGTGCGGTACAAGTGTCGGAAGACGAGGATCTGGATGAGTTTGCTGTCCATGTAGCGCATCGAGCTTATCTTCTTGGACGGATCAGACATGGCCTTCAGGATACTCTGGCCCTGCGGTGTGGCCTTCTCCGGGAAGGATGCCCAGGCGTGTGTCTCGGAGCTGACAATGCTGAGGCGTGGCGTGATGTTGTGTTTGTGCGCTGATTTGCGCAGCGTGGGCAGCAGAGCGATGGCTAGTAGGAATGTACTGATTACGTTGACCGCAATCGTGCTCTCGTAGCCTTCCATCAGCTCGTGACTCGAGACCTGGATCCCCGCGTTGAGGGAGACGCCATCGAGGCGGACGAGGTCTGTGCTGCAGCGGTCGGAGAAAGCGAGGACGGACGAGAAGCTTGACATGTCGAGCTGCCATACTTCGATAGTTGTTTTGCTGGTGTCGAAGTCCGGGATGCTGTTGATTATCTCCTGGCGTGCTTTCTCGCCTTTGGCCGGCGTCCGGACGGCGAGGACTAGACGAGTGGGCTGGAGACGGGCGATGTGCTGCGCTGCTGTGAAGCCTAAACCTGTGTTGCTGCCTGTTATGATCAAAGTGTGGCCCGTGAGGTCTGCGGTGGGGATAGTAGGGGTGACGAAGAGTTGGGAGTAGAGGAAATTCATTTTGCCTGGACCGGTCAGAGCGAGCAAAAGCTGGAATGGACTGAACCGAAGGATTTGGCGTACCGAAGAAGAGAAGACGAGGCTGGTAACGCTTGTTCTGGAACTTTGAAGGGACAGGGCGAGCATCAGGAGCGGTCTGAGTGATGCTTATCCTGCGAGGACTCTCATTCTCACTGAACACGAAGATAAAACTTGAGCTTACTAACCTCGGACCGCCGCGCTCGAAGACTCCGGGGGAGGTTAAGCTTGTTCTATTTCAGAATTCCTGTCGGTAATTAAAGACGGAGTCTCGAAACGTTTGCGTCGTAGAGAAAACTGGTCAGAACTGCGATTGTAGGTGACACGACTCGTCAGAACAGCTTCGATGCTTGTCCTACACTCTTTGACCGTTTGATCGATCTACTATCCTTGACCATTCACTTCGTGGCAGAAATACTAACAGGACTGAGCGTTGTAGCCTCTGAGCTTCAGACAGCGTGCTGCGGTAAAGTACTGAGTTGACCGGGCTGAACACAAAGGCACATCGATACTATCCAAGCTCAACCGCCGGGGTGGAGTGAAGCAAGCTAAGCCTCGGGCTAGAAGAGGACCCGATTGCGGCCTCAATGGCTCGTACGGCTAGTGAAACGAACAAACGCGCAATTCCATAGAGCAGGACGCTGGTCTAGAGATGCCGGGATGGGCGGGAGTGAATTAATCAGGTGATACACATTGGCAAACCTGCATACGAATAGTCATGAATGCTCACAGTCGCACGAGATAGCGATTACCGTCTTCACAAACACGTCTTGATAAGATGCTCTACGTACACCTTCTTCCACAGGACTTCAAGCTTGGACACCTGGAGTACCTTTGCGAGCAATAGCTACGGTGGGTGTGGGAGTCTTTGAATGAATACTTGGCAGATATAGCGCGTTTTGCACCTTCGATGAATGTTGTATGATTCATCCTGTCGTCCGACTTCTGCCAGAAATGATATCCTTTGAGAATCAGTGCAACTTTCTTGCCTGCCGCTGAAAATGCACCAGGGTATCCGTTGCTTGACATACAACCAGAACAGCCTTATTTGTGACGCGATGACCCCTTGGGTGCTGCAGGTAATCAACGGTTGAAGTCTCGTTATGGAGGAGAGTCCAGCCACGAAAGTCAGAAAACGCATTCGAGAGGCTTGTGAACCATGTCGACGCAAGAAGAGTCGATGCACGGGGGAGAAGCCAGTGTGCTCCCTCTGTGCGAGGTTGGCCCAGACTTGCACGTATGCAGGAGGCACTCGCGTATCGGTATCACTTGACGGGCTTCAGGATGCTACAGAATCCCAGTCGTCCAGCTTTCACCAGTTCACCCCCAACGTCAACTTCTCTAGCGATGGAGCCTCAGCCTTGGAATATCGAGTACTGGATCTTGACGACAAAGTTACAGAAGTGCTCGAGCAAGTGCGGTCACTAGCAGCCTCGCACGTACAGGGCCAGCCAAGCACTCATCATATCACAGAATCAGTAGCCTCTGGAATGCCAAATGATTATTCTGTTCCAGCTCCCCACGTTGCAAAGAGGGCTGCAGAACTCTATCTACAATTCTGCCATTGCCAACCACTCCCGCTATTCTCGCCGAACCACTTCGTGAACGACATAGCTTCGAGAGACCTCGAAGTGCGCCTCTGCATTGTGGGCTTGACGTTACGTTTTGAGGATCGTGTACGACCAGGAACAGACCATCAAACAGAGTCCAGAAAGTATCTCGAATCTGCCCGGCCTCTGGTCATGAAGAGAATCACCGAAGGCCGTATCGAGCTCTCAACGCTTCAATGTTTGTGCTTATTGGCGTCGGCGGACTTCAGTGATGGTAAACCCCAGCAAGCCAGGCTCTACTTATCCTTTGCTAGTGAGATCTCGCGCAGTGCGAGGCTTGACGTGTTCGCACGCCAGCCTGTCATCACCGCGAAGACAGAGGAGCATGTCCGGACCCTTTGGAGTATCATCATGCTCCAGTATCTCTGCGGTAGCTTCGGCTCTATGACGACCTCGATCGACGTTTCTCTTCTCCGACATCCTCCCTGCGATGCTTCGAATGCATTGGCTTCAGACAACAAACAAAACGGCAGCCATTCGCAAGAAGGTGAACATGATCTGGGAGTAGTTGCGTACGCCATACAGATGAGCGAAGCATGGTACACGGTCAGGCAATATGTGCATCACCGAGGCAAGCAGGACAAATATCCACCTTGGTCTGGCCAATCCATTTATTCCAGTATCATGTTCCGACAGATGGAGCTTGAGTCACGAATGCCACACAGACATCGGTTCAACCCATCTGGATTCGCGGATCACTCGATTTCTGTTTTATCTACTAATAGACACTACTGGGCGCCATGGCTGTACCTGCAAATCATTTACCATGCAATTGTCTGCATGCTTAATCACCCGCTTCTACTCAGCATACATTTGCGCCGATTTCGTGTCAATCAGGTCCCAGAGCTATTCCTGCAGCATACGGCAGATTTGATCACCTCTCACACGGACTGGATCATCCATCTTCTCGAAATCGCAAAAGAGAAGCAGTTCGAATTCAGCGATCCCTTCCTTGCGCAGTGCATTGCCATTGTCGCGACAATCTTCATGCAGCAAAGCTACACAGAGGACCAAGACAATCGTCTTGCCAAGCAGGCTAAATTCTCGGTGTGCCTTCGGTTTGTCCAAGATCTAGGGAGGTATTGGTCTCATGTCAACCAGATGGTAAAGTCTTTTCTCCACTGAGCATTCTCAGTCGCTGACCGAAGTAGGCTATCGATCTACAAGAATTTGAGCGAACCGTGTCAAAAGCATATGAATCCTCCTCTTACGACAACTCGCCAAACTTGTCTAAGCACGTGAATCTTGCAACCTTCTGGAAGATACTTGATAATACGGTTGATCCTTCGAGCTTTACCGGAATGAACTCAATATTCGGATCAACGCTGACCTTTAGATCTGCATCCCAGCCAGAGAACGATGTGTTGAGTACACGACTGCTACCGGAACCTACAAGAGTTCATTCTTTGCCACATTCATCTTCATCGACAGTCACGACGCCCAATATGGTCAATGGCATCGGAGTCTCGACAGCTGGGTTCGGTAACCAGAATGATTCTGCGTATCTCGCTACAGCCATTCCAGACGTCTATGCGGACACCCCTTTCCTCGCACAAAACTTCTTTGCCTTGGGCCAGGATTTTGTGGGGAATGCGGACGATTGGTTTAACTGGACAGACCTGTGATGCGAGCAGAGTTTGACAACATTAAATTGAATGGATTTTTAATATCCTAAGGGCCTATCTGAGTGCTTTGACAAATATCTGAACGAAGCGGCAAACCTCCTCATAGGTGTTGTACATCGCCACAGGCGCTACCCTGATGACACCGGGCTCCCGCTTGTCGCATATAACACCCTCTTCTTCTAAGGCAGCCGCAACAGGTTGTAGCTTTCCCTCTTTAAGCAATATGCACAACTGTGTTCCTCTTTGTCTAGTCTCTCGAGGGGTAATGACCCTGAAAGGAGCTTTTTCATCGAATGTCGTTAACGCTTCATCGAGAAGGTGCTCGAGGTAGCAGGTAAGGCGCAAAGATTTCTGTCGAAGTTCGTCGATGGACGTCTGGTCGAACACCGACATCGCTGCGTTCAAGGCTGCCAGATCTATGGCGGACGGATTCGAGCATTGCCAGCCTCCAGCGCCCGGAATGGGCCTGAAGTTGTTGTCCATTTTGAATCTGCTCTGCTGGTCACCACCGTACCAACCTTCTAGTCTTGGCATGAAGCTTGGCTTGTCGTTCTCGTCATATTCGACTTTGCCGTGTCGTTGATGCACGAAAGCACCGCCGATCGCGCCTGGGCCAGCGTTCATGTACTTGTACGTGCACCATACAGCGAAATCGACGTTCCAGTCGTGCAGCTTCAGTGGCACGTTACCTGCCGCATGCGCACAGTCCCAACCGACAGTCAGCCCTTTCGATTGAGCGTGGGCTGTGATTTTCTCCATCTCAAATAGCTGGCCAGTGTAGTACTGCACACCAGGGAGAAGCACCAGAGCAATCTCATCGACATTGTCGTCAATGGCTTTCAGGACCTTCTCTGTAGAGATCGTGTGATCGTCATCAGGCTCGAGCAGAATCATGTTCTCCTTAGGGTCATATCCATGATGTGCAATCTGTGACTCGATAGCAAAATGGTCGCTGGGGAAAGCTTTCCATTCCATCAGGATTTTGGTCTTCTTCCCAGATGGCCGGTAAAAGCTAGCCATCAGGAGATGCAGATTAACAGTCAACGTGTTCATGGCAGCAACTTCTTCCGGAAGAGCTCCGACTACTCGTGCCATTGACTTCGCCGCAGTCTCGGCCAAATGCTGCCAGGGAGGCAATGGTGAATCTTCGACATTGGCGAAATGACCTTGTACGCCTATCGAAGACCATGTATCGAGCTGTGCCTGGATGTATGTCTGCATCGCCTTCGGCTGCAGACCAAGCGAGTTGCCGCAAAAGTAGATGCCCTCATCATCGGACAATCCAGGCTTCGCAAGTTTCCTTGCTTTCAAGTTTGCTTTTGACGGAATGATGTACTGGGATCGGAATTTGCGGAGGGCATCCTTCTCGTCTTGCGACCGAGCATATTCGAGGGTGTGAGCCTCGGCTGGGAACTGATATTCTCCAACTGAAGCTGGCTCGTCCACTATGGAAGGCGACATGATGCAGCTGATGGGAATCTTATCTTGGGGTATCGAACGTTGAAGTGATTATCCTGTGTTGTGAAGGTGCTACTGTAACATGTATCAAACCAAAGGATAATACTTTAAGCTCATTCAATAAGGCGAAGTAGTCGATGATAGCGCCAAGAGCGGTCGGCTAAGTCGGCCTGGAGCGATTCTTTCCCGTTCCCGGGTCCATATGCCCGGACCGTATCCGGCGGATAGCTCTCGCTATCCGTGACAACGGCAGCGGTGTCGAAGAAGGAACGGTCGGGCAATCCAATACCGCAGCAAATGAGACAACGAGGACGAGCTTTTAGCATCGCTTCCGCCAGCTGCCAATCTTCAGTGGTTTTCGTCATGACGGATCATTGTCGAGATGGAGCAGCTGAACCTGACCCGCAACGGGAGGTAGCCCAGACCACCTTGTTGACGAGTATCTTTTTCCTCCTCACAATCCTCAGACAGTAGTCTACCAGAGCCTGCGAACGTGTACTCACTGCCGGAGACTTATACCACTATACTCTTCGCTACAGCCATCCCTACTACTGATAGATCCACAGTCATGTTGGCTTCCATCAATGGAACACTCCAACAGTTCGAGATCTCACATTACGGCTTCTTGCCGATCGATGAGCCCCTAGCGATATTACCTGACACCTACTATGCTCCGTGGGAGAGCATCATCTCGCATCTGCCATATCTGATAAGGAGTGGTTTGTTTCACAATGAGATTGCGAAGCTACCTCTTCTCGCCACAGCCCGCCTACAGTCGATACCAGAATGGAGGAGGGCCTATGTCATATTGACATTTTTAACCCATGCATTTATCTGGAGTGGTAAAGAACCCGCCGAGGTAGGCTCCACGCACCGTGCTCCAGTGTTTGTCAGCTAACGCTCTGTAGATACTTCCTCCGAACATCGTAGTGCCATTGATTGAAGTTTCAGAACATCTGCATCTCCCGCCAACCGCAACATACCCTGGTCTGAACTTGTGGAACTGCGGCCTTGTCGCTGAAGGTGCGGATATTACAAGACCGGAAAACGTCGTGATGCGACACACCTTCACTGGCACGACGGATGAAGCTTGGTTTTATGCCGTCTCTGTCTCTGTGGAAGCCAAGGGTGTATCAGCTATTCAACTGATGCTTGAATGCGTGGGAGCCATCGAACAGGGCGATGATGACAGGGTTCTCCAGTGCTTGAAGGCGTTCAGTGGAGTGGTCATCGAGCTCGGGAGATTACTGCAGCGCATGCATGAGCGGTGTGACCCTTCAGTCTTCTACCATCGTATCAGACCATTTCTGGCTGGCAGCCGAGGCATGGAGAAAGCTGGCCTACCACGTGGTGTCTTCTATGATGAAGGTAACGGCAAAGGCTCGTGGCGACAATATAGCGGTGGCAGCAATGCACAGAGCACGCTGATCCAGTTCCTTGACATTGCCCTGGGCGTGCGGCATCATGCAACGGGCGAGAAAGCTAACGGAACAACCGACACAAGACAGACATATCTTGATGAGATGAGGAAGTATATGCCCGACTCACATCGCCAATTCCTGGAGCACTTCGCCAGCATAGCGAACATCCAACAATATGCCATGTCGGGAAACGCATCCGTCGAAGTTCGGGCAGCCTTTGATGATGCGGTCAATTCCATGACCGCATTCCGAGACAACCATATCAAGATAGTAGCGAGATATATCGTTAGGCCAGCCAGTGCCCCGAACAGCGAAGGAACCGGGCAGGCGAAGAACATCGCATCGGCGTCTTCTGATAGCTCAACGCGCCAAGGAGACTTGAAAGGGACAGGTGGCACGAATTTGATGACTTTTCTGAAGCAGACCAGGGATGAGACCAGGGCAGCGAAGAGTCCGACTCCAGCATGATTGTAATGATCTCACATGCACAACAATCGCCTATACAATCATCTTTCTTCTCACGACGACTTTTGCAACTTCAGTAAGGCTAGATATATAGAGCTAGATAAGATCACTTCACGAGGGGATCCGTGCTAAGAAAACACGTGGTAATGTCAGTGTTCAACTCTCGTCTTTGAGCATCCTGGTAGGGACTGCGGACACAGACACTTAGGATTCTAGATTGATAGAGAAGATACTGAGTGACCTCTGTATGCATAGCTTGATAGAGCAGGAGGCTGCTTGTGCAAAAGGGCTTGTATAGCACACCCCATCAGCAGGGATTCGGTGCGGATCACGCTGGTGTCCTACGTCGAGTTGCAGACCCGGCATCAGTACGGCAGTCTGCAAAACCGGCAGCGCACGGTTACTTTTCGCCGCCGAGCTCTTTCGTGTGGAGGCAGGTGTACATGATCTCCATCCCGCCAGCGAAGTCGTCTTCCTGCTCCATTCACGATCCTTTTCCTCCACGGTGATCGCTTCCGTTGTTTTCGAACAGGTATATCGTGTTTCAGGATCAGTGAGCAAGCACTATATTCCAGGCCTGGACTAGTGAGGGGCACGCTTCCAGTGTGTTCCGTGCTGCCTGCGACAGCCTAGGAGACTACACTAAATCACCACGATCATGTTGTCTCTCAAAGATACACGTATCAGGGACCAACAACCGAGCAGAAGAGTTTTGTTAGATCTTCCGGACGAGCTGCTTGATGAGGTAGTACATTTTCTTTACACCGACAATGGCAGCTTCACTCGTGATTTGGTTCCGTTATCCACCACATGCACTCGTCTACGCAAAGCCGCTGTGCCTGTTCTATTCAGCACCTTACACACTCGACTGACATGGGGATCTATTGACAAACGGACATTTTGCATTCTACTCAACCTCAACCTTGCACCATACAGTTTTGCCTATCATGTGAAGCAAATAAAGAACGATGACCACGTCTCAGAGGAGCATGACGCTGACAAGGATCTCAGTCTTTGCAATGAGCTAGTCATGGGGGTTGTAACACAAGGACTACAATGTTTGGTCAACCTCACGACAATACAGTCAGTCACTAAAGTCTACGCGTTTATTTGTTTTACTAATCTAGAGTACAGTGTTGGCTGTCGCTGGAGTCCACTGCTTGTCTTGCTACCGCGCCTTTTGACACGGCGATCTTTCAATGTTGACTTCGAGGCCTGCTCCTGCTCGCCACGAAATAGCCTGAGGGAGATACCGCCATATTTGCTTGCTGAAACTCCAATCAAGCATCGAATCGGCTTCTCCACGGATTTCAGTATCCGAAGTTGGGATGTCGTGTGCGACTCATTGGTAAGGTCGGGGCACCGTCCCGAGGATGTCGTGGCAGTGTCATGGAGTTATAGTAGAAAACTGAGCTTTGGCGATCCTTTGATCCAGAACCCCCCATTGAGGCTTTTCACGTCGCTATATGAGCTACACCTCAAGGAAGCTAGCGAAGATGATCTCGTGCCTGACACATTCGTCGACGCTCTTCTTGCTCTAGGTTCTTTACGGCGCTTGTCGCTTGTCGGCGCCGGTCTCTGCTCGGCTGCGCTTAGTGTTGTCAGTCAGCTTACGGACTTGGAAAGCTTGTGTCTCAATTCACCTATGGAGAGAATCTTTCACGCTCACCTCAGAAACCACGAGTTTGAAGGATTACCATATCTCCATTTGCCTCGACTACAGAGTCTTGAGATTAGATATATCAGCAAGTACCTGTCCATTGAGCATGTTGTGCCGAAGACAATCCGGCATCTGAGAATCGAGTACCACAATAGGAACGACAGACTCACGTCATTCGACTTGCGGTGGATTGCACGGCATGTGCCTGATCTTGATAGCCTGGAAATCAACACTGGTGCTTTGGCTAACCTATGGCACCCTACCGCTGTCGCTGGGGTAGATGTTGACATGGAAGTATACGGTATGCTTGGAGCACTGTCTTCATTCAAGAAGCTACGGACATTACGCCTGTTCCCTTCTTACTGGCAGTCTTTCGCTGGCTATCTACACTTTGTGCAACCAGTTGCCGACGAGCAAGCTGTGCGGCTATTCAAACACATCCGCCTACAATGCAAACAAATGAGGTTACTCATAATCAGCAATTCTTATCTGGACTACCGAACGAGGAACAACATATACTCTCGAGATCTAAGTGAGCCTGTGAAATGGGTGGTCAGGCCTTCAGGGTCCCGAATACTGTTAACCACACATCAAGCGGAAAGGAACTACCATCTCGAGCAGGTCTGGGAAGGCGACAGGAGGCTGACGATGAGCACAGTGCGACATTATGGTCGCAGACTTCACTTTGATGAACTCGAATATTGGACGCTGCCGAGGTACGAATTTCCATTCGATGAGCCCAAGCAGTGCTATTCTCAAAATACCGTACCTCCCGAATTCTTCGCACTGCCAGCCGAAAGTGGTACGCTATGCAGCAGGCACTCTCCCATCAGCAGGCTATCTGGCTGACTGCGAGCCCGCTGCGGCCACAACCCCTGCCTTTCTCGCTGAGGAAATACCCCACAATCCAGTGTTCTCCAAATGCTACGACCGCCTCCTCGCACTTCGCAATCAGCCGGTCAGGTAATCGCCAAAGTCCTTCCCATATACTGCAGGTTACGTATTAGTGCCTGGTGAGCCGCTATTGTACGAGCATGTTGCGCTATCCCCGCATGTCTTCGCTTCATCGTCTCGGTCACGTCGACCACATCAAACCTCGGTACTAAGAAACCTTCTAGCCATCCTCAATTGAGCCGGACCTCGATCTCTCAGATTTCAGACGACCACCGGAAGAGTGATATACCGCCATGCCTCATGCGACAGACGCCCAGTACCAGCATATCCAAGCCACTCCACTAGCTCCAACCATCGGAGCGGAGATCACGGGCATCGACTTCTCAAAACCCGTGGAACCCGAAGTATTTACTGAGGTCAAGGATGCTATTGCAAAGGTTAGCAGACAGCCTGAGCCCTCGTCTCAGACATGGCTATATGTCGTCGTCTGACCAGAATATCAGTATGGCGTGCTTGTCTTCCGCCGAGCAGGCCTTGACGATGCAAGACATGTTGCCTTCTCGAGGCTGTTCGGTGAGCTTGACGACATAAAGCCCTACATCGCCATGGGCCGCAAAAACCGCTTCGAGTTCGACGAGCTTTTCGATGTCTCAAATCTGGAAGATGACGGATCACTCACGCAGATCGGCAGCAAACGTCACCACATGGGCATGGTAAGTCCGACACCACACGCTCGACACATCGCCCCTTCCGCGCAGTCTCAGCAAGAAGACCATCCGAACTGACACCCTGCTCACACACACACAGGGCAATGGCATCTTCCACGTCGACTCGTCCTTCAACCCGCGGCGCGCAGGCTACTCCCTCCTCCGCGCACACGAACTCCCACCGCCCGGCCACGGCGGCAACACCGACTTCGCCGACACCCGCACAGCGCTCGCCGAGCTCCCACCCTCGCTGCTCTCCACCCTCGAGCAAAACGACTACATCGGCGCGCACAGCCTGATGCACTCGCGCAAGAAAGCCGCGCCCGCCGACAGCCCCCACCTCCGCGACATCGACCCCGAGTCGCTCCCCTTCGGCCGCCACAGCATCCTGCAAGTCCACGAGCCCTCGGGCCGGCCGAACATGTACATCGCGAACCACCTGCACCACCTCGAGTACCGCGTGGCGCGCAGCGCGTCGTTCACGCCGACGGCCGCGCAGCCGTTCGAGCGCGTCCCCGAGCCGCAGTCGAGCGAGCTGATCGAGCAGCTGCTCGCGCACGCGACGCAGGCCAAGTACGTGCTCAGCGTGGAGTGGCGCGACGCCGGCGACGTGGTGGCCTGGGACAACACGGCGGTGATGCACCGTGCGGGTCCGGGCACGTTCATGGGCCGGTACAAGCGCGACATGCGGCGGTGTACGGTGCACGACGGGAGTGCGTGGGCATGGGGGTTCAACGAGAAGGGCGCCAAGAGGATGGGCCTGCCTTGAATGGATTGACTTGGGGGATTGGGCTGGACACTTTTGGTTCTTTGGGTAGGCTGTGCATGGGAGTTGGGCCTCTTGACTTTGAAAAAGACCATTTTGGGGCTAGGGATGAGGTCTTGCAGCGGCCAATTGAGGCGCGTGATCAATGGATCGTGAGCGATGGGGAGATGAAAGCCAGGAGGCTCGGTCGTGATTTGGTTGGCTGTACGACGCGTTGAATATAGGGGCAAAGTGCTGAGATGACAGGGCGATAGTCTCGGATCGGAAGATCATAGGTAAAGGAGATGTCAGAACAACTTGAGATCTTTCTGCTTGGTGTTGTGATTTCAGATGTACGATATAGCCTTGTAGTGCGGGCGCTGCATCAGTCCACGGACCAGACAAGTGGAAAGATATTCAGTCAAACGCGACGACGTAATCCAATTAATAATGTGTAGCGTGAATTGAACTAATGTGTTGAATTAGGATATGCCCTCTATATTCTAACAATGTACACTGCTGTATGAATCCCAGGCTATGCTATATCTTGTGCCGTGCTCGTCCAATGTAACAAAAACGCCCAAGTGCAATATGCAGTCGTAAATCATGATTCGTCAAGCGAGTGTAGGAAAGAATTACAGGAGTGCCGCCAGTCCGGCGACACCAGCAGCTGCACCACCGAACATAGCAGCAGGCTTGTTCCAGGCAGCGGCATTACTTGGTAGGCCCAGGTCACCCGTAGCGGTGGCGGTTGCGCCTCCCACTTGTCCGATGGAAGTAGCAACGTTAATGACACTGGTGATCGTGGTCGAGGCTGCAACTGCGCCCGGCACTGTATCGGTTATTTCCTGGATGTTGTCGGTGTTCGTTGAGTTGAACACGGTCTGGGCCAACGAGATCTCGTTGTTGGCAAGGTCGTAGACAACGTATGCTGATCGAAGGAAGGTGTCGCCAAGCAAGGGAGTGCCGCCATCGACGGAGGCGACACCGAATATGCATGCCTCCTTTCCGTTCCGGAATGTGTATGGTTGGCCGTTTTCGTCTGTGCCGACAGAGATGTAAAGCTCGTCCATGGGTACTTCGATCGTCACACCAGAAAAGGTGAAGGAGAGTTTCTTGTCTGAATCGGCATCTTCACAGTAGGCGTACGCTACACCCTGGTCGACTTCGACGTTGACCTCGTTGTAGATGTTGTCGACAATGGCAGACGGGAGGTATATCAAGGAAGTGCCTGAGTCCAAGACGGCGGCAATGGGGAGCTCGTCAGAACCAGCCATGCTCGTGCCACCAAATTCCACACCCGACAGGGCGACAGCAAGCTCGTAATAGATGCCGCCAACAGTTCCATCAGAAGCGCCGAGGACAGGAACTGTGGTAAGGTCGCCAGAATACTTGGCAGTGTTCACGCCGCCAAACAAAATCGAACCTGTTGATGAGTCCAAATCATTCAGCCACAGTGAGTAGGCGGCCGTGTTGATATAGCCCTGGTTCACAAGGGCTTTTGGCAGGTTTGGATATGGCTCGTCATTAGCGTAGAGAACTTGTGTCTCAATAGTGGTGTATCCGATACCCAAAACGCCCATCAGGGAAGTTGACTCTTCACCGATACCAAACTGAAATTTGTCAAGAGTAACGCCTCCAAATGTCAGTGTATCTGTGACATAGTCGCCAGAGGCGCCTGAACCATCGACGTAGGAGATATTGAAATCGCTGTTGACGACGGTTGCTGAAGATGAGGCAGACTGATCATAGGTGCCACCCTCACACTGGGACGAGTAACCACTGCATATCGAGGAGTCGGCCGAGTTAACCCACAGGTCTGAACTGCCGGTATCTATCGAGACTTTGATCTGTTGAGCTGGCGTGCCGAGGGAGATGTCTGCATAGTAGAGCGTCAACTCGTTGTCTAACGACTCTTGTACTACATCTGCACGCTTCCGTAACCTCGCTCGGTCGTGGGCGATGGGGTTTACGCTTTTCTTGTTGATGTCGAGGTTGATGACACGGGGATTGTCTGATCGAGGTGCTAGGTTGATGGCGGATGTGAGGGTAGCAGCCGACGCGGCGAGGGCTACTGATGACACCCTCATAATGATGAATGGCTAGGTCAATACGTAGGCTGGATGAGATACTCGACTCGGTCGTACGTGAGATGTGTAAGCGTCAACGACAGACAGCAGAGCGATACGTTAGAGAGCGAAAGAGTCAAGCAGTTGCAGGGAACAGCAAGCAAGCAATATCATAAGGGAGACTTAGCTTGGGTGCTGACGCGGACTATAAGAATATGTGCCACGAACCGGACCATTGAGGCGCAGACCCAGAGTTTGTCACTCACAGTACTAGTGTAGTGATTGACGTTAACATCTAGATTTTTGAATCTGGCAGCGGCTGCGTCATTCGGACATCCGTGACTGCCAGCGCCGGCCGCCGTGGCCGCGATGGTGAGAATCTGGAGCACGCCACGCACGCCATGCACGCGTAAGCTGGGCGGACCTTAGCGTGCATCATCTCAGACGATTTCCTTAGCTTGCCATTGATGCCGAGCTGATGCATGTCACAACCAGCATACCGGTACGAGAAGCTTGCTGCTTCAGTGATGTGTCGACAGCGACTCGATAGACGCTGACCGTGAGTTTGACTACTAGGCTGCGAAGATGTGGTTTACATGAAACGCGTGCTGTCGCGTATAGCCAGGGACAAGCGAAAGTAAAAGTCCAAGGTCACGGGCTTCGTCAGGTGCGAGTGTCCGGAATTAGGTGCAGGTGTGTACGCCTAAAGGTCGCAGCCTTGCAGCCTACAAGTATTTGTGGCAGCCAAACCGGCAGGGGCTGGATGCAGAACACCAGTGATGATTCGAGATCCGCCACCTGCATCGGATGGCAAAGCTTATTTCTGTCGACTACTTGGACAGGCATAGATCTCTGTAAACAGGCAGATTCTGTACATTGATTGCATACATGTCTCAAGCAACGCAAGCCGCATTCTAACTCCTCGATGTACCCCTATATGCTGTAATTGATCCAGGGCGGTGCAGTATCAGGGGCCGACGGACCCCATCGACATGGTGATGCTGGAGCAGGTAGATAGGCTTGCCGCGTGTCTGCTAGCTAATTATGGCAGACTAAATGATTTGTAGTCTCAATGAGGCATAGGCCACGTGAAAGAGTTCTGACGAAGCTCGTAACCTGGTGTTACGGTATCCAATATGATGCGAGGCGTGATATCCGAACCTTGTCCGATTTATTGGATGCATCTACTTCGGCTGTCTCATCCTGGTGAGTGCTCTGACTGAACCATCCCACAATAACAAGTCGCTAAGGACCGTCTCAGCGAAGACCAAGGGGATTCTTTGCTGCCTCAAGCCGCGGCGCCAGGCTCCCACTTGGAGCGGCCCGAGGTCGGAGGAGAGGTCGTGACCACCGTTCAAAAATGTCTTCAACGTGATTGGTCGAAGGCTTCCTGCGCGTGCTTGCCGTTTCAAGAATTTTGTGGTTCGACCAATGTTCCTGCTGATCAATCGTACACGCCCTTCTCGTGCTTGAGGCTTTGACTGGGAGAGGCAGGAGGGTTCGGTGGTACTTTGAGAAAGCGTCCGAAGAAGAACCAGCCATTGATCATGGCTTCAACGTCTCGAATTGTCCTGCGAAGCTTGCGTACGAGGTCACCACTGACACCAAGGCGAGTTTCCACCCTCTCGGCGACAACGTGTCCGCCATCGCTTCTACGCTATCAGTCGGCTCAAAGGACGTTGGCAACGTCGACGATCAAGTCAGCAGCGCCGAATGCATTCCACTCACAGCTCGAGGACCCTTCCTCAGCAGCCGTCCTCAGTTCGCTAAAGACCTCGCCTCCGGTACCACAAACGCTTACCGAGAAGATTGTTCAGAAATATGCGGTTGGCCTCGCAGACGGCAAGTTTGTCAGGTCAGGCGACTATGTTACCATTGCACCTCATCATTGCATGACCCACGACAACTCATGGCCTGTGGCGCTCAAGTTCATGTCGATAGGAGCTACCAAGATCAATGACTCGAAGCAGGTTGTGATGACACTCGACCACGATGTCCAGAACAGGTCAGAGAAGAACCTTACCAAGTATCGGCAAATCGAGGAGTTCGCGCAGAAGCAGGGGGTCGACTTCTATCCCGCTGGAAGAGGTATTGGCCATCAGATTATGGTTGAAGAGGGCTACGCTTGGCCAGGAACATTGGTCGTCGCTAGCGATTCTCATACCAACATGTACGGTGGCATTGGCTGTCTCGGCACGCCTGTCGTGAGAACCGATGCTGCTAGCATTTGGGCTACTGGCCGAACTTGGTGGCAGATCCCTCCTGTCGCCAACGTAGTGCTCAAGGGGACTCTACCCAAAGGTGTCACAGGCAAGGACGTCATTGTGGCTTTGTGCGGCCTTTTCGACAAAGATGATGTCTTGAACCATGCCATTGAGTTTACTGGTTCCGAGGAAACAATGCGCAGCCTGTCCATTGATGCAAGACTCACAATCGCGAACATGACCACGGAATGGGGAGCTCTTAGCGGTCTTTTCCCAAGAGATGGCCTCCTGGAAGGCTGGTTAAGGTCCAAAGCGACCATGGCTGCGCTTGACAGCTCAGAGGGACGAGCAGGTAACATGCGCTTCACTCATGCTCGCATCGATGAGCTCTTCCAGGACAATTTGGTCGCCGACAAGGGCGCCAAATACGCCAAGCAGCTATACCTAGACCTCAACAGTCTGTCACCCTACATTTCCGGTCCTAACTCTGTCAAGGTCGCAACCCCGCTTGTCGACCTGGAGGCGCAAAACATCAAGATTGACAAAGCCTATCTCGTTTCTTGCACCAATTCAAGAGCCTCAGATCTAGCGGCAGCGGCAAAGGTATTCAAAGATGCAGCAGAAAAGAACGGTGGAAAGATCCCACAAATCAGTGAAGGTGTCAAATTCTACATTGCTGCAGCTTCTCTGCCCGAACAACAGATTGCGCAAGATGCTGGCGACTGGCAAGCTCTTCTCGATGCAGGAGCTCAACCTTTGCCAGCCGGTTGCGGTCCCTGCATCGGTCTCGGTACAGGTCTACTCGAACCAGGTGAGGTCGGCGTCAGCGCCACGAATCGTAACTTCAAGGGTCGAATGGGAAGCACAGATGCCAAAGCATACCTCGGTAGCCCCGAGGTTGTGGCGGCAAGCGCTTTGAGCGGCAAGCTTAGTGGGCCAGGCTGGTACGAGAAGCCCGAAGGCTGGACTGGTGTTCTTCGTGGTGAAGGCGATGGCATCCCAGAAGAAGATCGCATGATCACAGCTGACGAAGCCCTCGACAAAATTATTGGACAGCTTGACAGTATGATTGAGACGGCGGAGAAGGATTTTGGCGAGTCGCAGCAAGAGACTGAACAACCCACATCAGTAGCAGCAACTGAAGTCTACCCTGGCTTTCCGGAACGGGTCGAAGGTGAGATTGTGTTCTGCGATGCCGACAACATCAACACCGACGGTATCTATCCCGGCAAGTACACCTACCAGGACAACGTCCCAGTCGAGAAAATGGCAGAAGTATGCATGGAGAACTACGATCCAAAATTCTCCTCAATGGCCAAAGCTGGCGACATCCTGGTCTCAGGCTTCAACTTTGGTTGCGGCTCTTCGCGAGAACAAGCTGCGACTGCTATCCTCGCCAAGAAAATCCCGCTTGTAGTCGCAGGCAGCTTCGGCAACATCTTTTCTCGCAACAGCATCAACAACGCACTCATGGGTCTCGAGGTGCCTAAGTTGATCAAGAGATTGCGAGAGACGTACGGCGCTAAGCCGCAAGAGCCGACACATGAAATCACCGAGCCTTTCGGCAACAAAGAGGGCCAACAGAGTCTTGATTCGACCACACCTGGCCCAACTGCGCCAGCAGAGAAGCAATTGAGCAGACGGACTGGATGGAAGCTGGTTTGGGATGTGAAGAAGAGTCAAATTCAGGTTACTGAAGGTAAAGGCGGAAAGACGTGGACAGAATCAGTTGGCGAGCTGCCACCGAACGTACAGGAGATTATCGCCAAGGGCGGTCTTGAGAGCTGGGTCAAACAAGAGATCGCAGCATAAGATCGACGTGATGGTCTGATAGCTCGCCTATCTGAGGGAATTGCTTATATCATACCTATGGTCCTCGCGTAGAGCATGTCGCAGCTGGTGTCACGCTTCGACAGCTCCAACTCCAAATCTAAGAGTTTGGAACGGTACTCTGTCGATGGGCTTGAATAGACGTCGGCCGTGGGGTCGAACAACCACAAGTCATACGCATTGATTGTGATCAATGTCGTAAAAGCCGTCACAGCCAGGTTTTTTCCAAGCCGACGACACATCCTTCCGCTTGACGACCCGCGGGAAAAGTTCTACATCGACATGAACTCGTGTCATGGAGGTTATGGCCTACAGGCGCGACTGATTCTCCACAATGTCTTTGTAGCTGAAGATTGGTAGAGGGCATTAGAAGATGACATCCATGGCCGCCCACCAGCAACATGTAATGATTCTAGGTGACCAAAAACTTCTGTCGACAAATCGATGGAAAATACGTAGCATAAGAAGCAAACCGCAGACGAGCGAGCGAGACTCATTCAGTGCGTCTCTTTGCAACGTCTTTCCACGTGGCACGCATGGCGTGGCTGGTGGTCGTAGTATTTTTAGGGGGGGAAGTGCGGCACGACTTAGGAAGCACTTAACCTCGGTCCTCGATCTCGCGTAGTTACCGCTTTAGGATAAAGGGCTTGCTAGATCGGGCTTGGGCGGTTTTTGCCCGTTTTTCCGTTGGAGTAGATACTGTATCGATCGCTCTTGGGTTCGGGGCGGACTGCTTGCTTGGAGCGAGCGATGACTCTGATGCATGTAATTTGACGGGACTACATTCATTTGACCAACGAATGACAGGAGGTAGGTAGGTAGGTAGGTAGGTAGCTTAGGGAGCGCTACGGAGGTCTTTTCACTGGCAGCCACGTCCGAGTCGAGTCTTTTGCATGGGGCTCATCAAGGTATAGTGCGGCACGAGGCCAGAGATGGATGTACGATGTACCATTGCGTCCGTCGCATGAGTTTACAATTATGCAGAATCAAAAATTGTTCGTCGCTTACGGCTTACTTGATGGGACCCAAACATGTTTCTGTCCTCGCTCATCTGACAGTCCGTGGCGTCTCGGGTCCCTCGTTACTACCATCGTCTTTACTTCCTCGCCTGCCAGTCATCAAGTTCGTTAGTGTTTCGCTCATGCTTCGGAGCCGGCCTTTCGTGTTCTTCAGGCTGCTGGCGATGCCCTGTTCCTCGTCCGGCCTGGTCCTCGTCCGCGTGAGCAACGGGCTGTCTTCACCACGTACTGCAGCTTGTGCTCTACTTGCGTCCAGCGCGCGTCGGACGGATGCTTCGGACGCGAATGCGCTGGCGGGTTGGGCTTCGAGGTCCGCTTGGGAGGGGCCTGTGGCTGCGGACTGGTGGCGTGTTGCTTCCCAGTTCGATCGGTGTCTGCGCAATGCTCTGCGGTTCGAGGTTGGGGTGCCTTCGCCCCGGAGGATGTGGTCTGCGGCGATGCCTGATAGGGAGCTGGATAGAGGTTGGAGAATGGGTCCGGGGAGAAGGCGTGCTATACTTCCACGTCGTGTTATCGTGTCCGCGACTGCCGGCTTGGCAGGGGACGCAGCTCGGCGTGTCGGTGTCACGGGTTGTGCTGGCGAAGAGATCGTGCGGCTGAGACGCTCCTGCGCAGATGATCGAGGTGTGAAGGATGGTGTGTAAGATGTCGAAGCAGACGGGAGTGTCTGGCCGCGTGGTGTCCGCGGACGATCACCGCTTGCGTCGCCTTGAACCCGAGCTAGATGGTCGGTCGACGAGAGGAAAGGATTTTTGTTCAAGTCATCCCTCGCGGCAGGTGTGATTGATATTGACGGTACGGCAGAAGAGGCATGGGATGGGGCCTGAAGTGGTGTTTGGGGTGCTAATGGTTCGATGTTTGTGGTGTCGACCTTGAGATCGAGTTCTTGCTTGATTTGTGAGGACTCGTCTTCTGCTTCCTCGTCAAGCAGATGGATTTGTTCTGCGTCGTGGTCCTTCCCTGACTCATCTTCTTCTTCGTCTTCATGTTTGCGCCCGCTTGTGATCAGGTAAACGCCGCTAAACGTCAAGAGGCAGCCGAAGATGAACTTGAGCACATGATCGACATCGGTGCGTTCAAAATCTCTGTACAGCACAGCTGACCCGATGATGACGGACAAGGTAAAAAGCACAAACTGCACAGGTATGACTTGTGTTGAGTTAAAGTTCTGCAATGCCCGGTTCAAGTATCGGATCTGCATGATGGCCGATGCAACCAAAATGAGCACGAGCACATAGAGAATGGGATACTCGAATGCCCTGTACAGCGAAGTTGACAGTAGTGAAGCAACACCTTTGGTAGAGAGTGCTGTGTAACCACCGAACAAGCCGACCAAACCCAAGTCAACCATGATAGACTTTTGGCCGTACTTTGGGCTGGCGAACATGAGAGCAATTATGCAAATGACAGTGATTAGCACATAGACCAAAAACTCCCACCTTTTGATGTCCGCCCACAGGCCTTCTGGTCCCAACTGCTTTTCCTGCGTTTTCGCCGAGAGTACAACAGTAACGGCCCCACCAATCGCGATCAACACGCCCCAGAAGTCGCGTTGCCGAAAGCGCTCCTTGAGCATCAATGGAGCAATCAGGCAATTCGAGACCAGGGCGACCACGCCAAGCGGACTGACAATGGACGCTGGGGCGAAGCCGTACGCAAGAAAGTTTCCAGTCTCACCCACGGTCATCAGCACAATGCCTAGCCACCACCATGGTGACTTCAGGTACGACGGACGGCCATGGTCTTCTCCGTCGTCTTCTTCCCCTTCTCCCTCTTCGTCCTCTTCTTGCACCGGCTCGAGGGTATCACGTGAGGCATGTCCTTTGCCATTGGATCTCGAGTTCTCTTCGTTACTGCGCCGACCAGTCAGAACCTCAGGCACTTCTGCGTTCTCATTGATCCTCTGACGTTCTTCAGCGGCTTCCTCTTGCTGTACTGCGGAGCCATAATTGCGCAGTTTCTTGGGCAGATGCTTGCGAGCCTTCTTTGCCTCAGGATCCTGCTGATCTTTGTACTCGCGATCGATTCGGATGTGGGCATAGCGCTGGGTATTGAGTGCGAAGGAGATCAGGACATTGCCTACTATTGCGGTCGCGATACCCACGATCGAAGACCACTGGTGAGGCTGGGAACCACGTGAGCCGGCATAGCTATCATGTGTATTGGAAAGAGCAGGCATGAATGCCGCCGTGCTGGGTTCCGAGCCTGTGGTGCTCGCTGGGAGGATGGGGACGGCGGTGTCGTTATAGGATTAACTATCGTATGCCCCGTCGTGTATCGGGCTGGTCGCACATGGCTGGCTTCTTCCACTAACTTCTGGAGAAGTCGTAATGTCGAGAGTGATGAAAGAAGCCGGGTTGTAGACTGTGGTGGGCCATGTTTTCGTTGTTACTGCGTCAAAGACCTCCAGCTATGACGCGCTAGAAAAGCTTCGAGTTGGGACTTGGGGAGGTGCTCCAGGCATGTTCAGTGAAAGTAGTGCTCGACCGTAGCGCCCAATCTACGAAGACGCTGCCGACCACGCCTGTTTACTCTATTGACTACCTCCGTCTGATCTCGCAATCCTAACTGATCCTACCTACCATAAGAGGCGTAGTGTTCGTACTTCCTGCACCTCCCTCGGTCGGAAGCACCCGTGGCGTCAAGGTGTCCCGCCTGCTGATCATCGTCGTATGCCCACGGTAATGTCACCGGCTAGGTCCGGTTAACGGTAAGGGTTATGAAGCCTTGGAGGCACTTGAGACGTGTTCCAACAAGCACTCCTTCGACTAGGAAAACCTCCAGTCTGTCTGTTGTGCCACTTCATCGGTCTCAACTACACGACTGACATCATAGGTAACCTGTGTGGTTTTGACTGATGCGTCGCAGCAGAAGCTTGCTCATTCTTACCAGGGCTTGAGACGCAACCATCATGGCGTCAGATGCACCACAAGCAGTCCTGTCTCTATACAAACACGATAAGGTCTACGAGTTTGCAAAGGGCATACTCATTGGAAACAATGTTCCGGAAGCCTCTGCCGAGACTGTTGCGCGCTGTCTGGTCGCCGCCGATCTCAGAGGCGTCGACACACATGGCGTAAACAGGATCCCCTCTTACATGGAACGAGTCCGGCAAGGTGTACTTGATCCGCAATCCGTGCCAGAAATTACAGCTGTAACGCCTGTCGTAGCGCAAGTCGATGGCAAGAATAGCTTTGGGTCACTTGGCGCCACGATGGCGATTGATCATGCTATAGAGGCTGCAAAGTTGTATGGTATTGGTATGGCCAGTGTGAATCACAGCAACCACTATGGAATGTCCGCGTGGATATGTCAGCGGGCGATTGAGAGTGATATGATGAGCCTCGTCTTCACTAATTCATCACCTGCTCTGCCAGTATGGGGAGGAAAGGAAAAAGTGATAGGTACGAGTCCGATAGCATGTGGTGCCCCAGCGGGACGCACGAAGCCTTTTATCTTGGATATGGCACCCTCGGTCGCGGCCCGTGGGAAGATCTACAAGGCCAAGCGAAGAGATGAGAAGATACCGCTGGACTGGGCGCTCGACAAAGATGGCAAACCGACGGATGATCCAACTGCAGCGCTAGGAGGTGTGATGCTACCAATGGGCGGACCCAAGGGATCAGCGCTAAGCATCATGATGGATGTCTTTTCCGGCGTACTATCCGGCTCAGCGTTCGCAGGTGGAGTTACAAATCCCTACGACGCCTCGAAACCTGCAAATGTCGGTCACTTTCTTGTAGCAATCAAGCCGGATCTGTTCATGAGCTTAGAGGAGTTCAAGGATCGGATGGATTATCTGTATCAAAAAGTGGTAGGTAGTGAGAAAGCGGCAGGTGTTGAAAGAATCTATTATCCCGGCGAGATTGAGATAGAAAGGGAAGAAGACAGAAGGAGAAACGGCATACCGTTCACCTCTGGAGAAGTAGAAGCTCTGAACGCCGAGGCCGAGAAGGTGGGCGCAGCGAGGTTGGAGGTCAACATGTAGGAATGCGCACCATCTCGAAATCAATGGTGCTACGTTGAACTCGAGGAGCTATAGTACGTGGATCACGAGCCAACTACAGCTTGAGGGCTTGACACTTGCCATTTGTTGGCGAGGGTATGAGGATTTCTTGCTGCCAAGGATTCCAGGTGTCTGGGAGACTTCTTTGGCGCGTTCTTTGCCGCGACTATGCTTCTGACACATCTGCTCGAGGTGACCTTCCTTCCTTTGTCGACTGTCTCCGATCCACGTTGGACCGCGTTCGTGCTCAGACTCGTACACTTCTTACAAGTCGACTCACGGTGGAATGGGCGAAGAGCTGACGGAGCGTGCGAGCCATACGTCACTCATGCTTGCACTTTGATCACCCATGAACAAGCTACAACAAGGAGGCATCACAGTGACTCTATGCTAGTCCATCGGCTATGATGCCTCGCTGGCGACTATGCATTTGAGGACCAAGGTTCTTCTGCACAGCAACATCCTCACTGATAGCCAGAACTGGTGAGGCGGTAAACCTGCTTCATCACCCTGGCGCAGATGTTTCCTGACCAGAGAGCTGCGTGCTTGAGTACTTTTGGCATTGACGAAGCCAATGAACTGTACCTTTAGCATCCCATTAACGGGGCGCCTTGGCTGCGCCAACTTGACGGAACACCCGTTGACTGAGCCTCACGCTGATCTTGATTTGGGGGCTGAAGTCGGTATCGCTAGATGATCCAGATGAAGCCCCAAGCTCGCAAACGCTAGCCCACGCTAGCCAATTCTGGTTCTACCGCACGAGCTCGCGTTGTGCTGAACGTGGGCTTCGAGGCATCTGCTAACTACGGAAAGGATAATCCATACCGAAGAAGACGAGTTGCGTCGCAATGCCCAACTTTGGTATTGACGAAAGCACCATCATGGAATACTTAAAGAACGTTCAGCATGATGGCGACCATAGGCATCATTCGCCATCGACCGCCAACGCGCATTCAGTGCCTCCTCGCCAATTTCTACCGACATGCCAAATACTGGAAGACCAAGTAAAGACTGCCACGAGTGCAGAAGGCGCCGAGTGAAGGTAATAGATTCTAGTAAAGGGGTCAATCGCAAGACTGACACGGTACAGTGCGACCTCGGCCGACCAGAATGTGAAAGATGCCTTAGGGTGGGTAAACGATGCCCGGGATACCGAGACGAGACATCACTTTTGTTCAGAAATGAAGATGCGACGACGCTGATGGGACCATCTGCAAGTCGAGACAGGCGTCGTCTCAACATCGAAGAGGCCTTCGAGACCGACAATCCAGGCAGCACAGCACCGCAGAATCTACCTCAGCCAACACGATCCTTGGCACATTTCGATTTCACAGCGATGGATTCAATTGTCATGCAGCAAGGTTGGCATTCACACCAGCTACGTCTGCATCCAGAGCAATGGGGTTCACTCGCTGTTCAACTGGTCCTTAGTATGCTTTCAGCTCAGAGGCCTCATGGTTCTCGATATTTCGGGAAAGCTGAATTCTTACCTGCAATGCTGCTTCGACAGAATGACGAAGCAGCTCTCACATTGTGCTGTAGAGCCCTGGGACTTGCATTCCTCACTAACAAGTCCGGCACGGACACCGCAAACACCATTCGAGATCGCGCTTACGGTCAAGCATTAGCTGCTGCAAATGGTCTTGTGGGTGATACAGTCCTCTGTCGTACGGATGAGGCTTCTGTGAGTGTTTGGCTGTTGAGTCTGTACGAGGTAAACAATGTTCCCCGCGCCCCAGCGCTAGAAAGCTAACAAACCCACCGCAGACTGTCACAGGACCTCAGAGTCCAATCAACGTGACAATACCGGCTGCCACGTGGAGCATACACGCTCAAGGGCTTCTGCAACTCCTACGCCTAAGAGGGCCAGAGCAATTGCAGACGCATACAGGCCGTAGTGTCTTCTGGATTTTGGTTCGACCGACGCAAATATTGTCACTTATCGCAGGCATCGAATGTCCATCCTTCATCAGGACCTGGCTGGATGACCTTGAAGATCGCGATCCGATCATGGACGCCGATCTTGTTCGATTGAGTAGATTCGCTTACAACACAGCGGTGACGTCTGCCACGATATGCAGGTCCCTTCGTGTCTCATCGTCTGAGCTGCTAGGCCCAGAGATAGGTTCTGTCTGGTTTCAGGTGCAGGCTATCGACGTGCTATTCCACGAAGCTATGGACGACCTTCCTCTCGACGAGGTCGTCAGTCTGGACAAGGTGAACCTGTGCAACATATATCGAGCGTACTACATGCGAGCGCTGCAATTCATGCTTGATCTGGCCCAGTGCGATTTTTCCCAGCCCGACTCTGCAGTCGACCGCAGTCAGATCAGCGCCATGGTCGCGCACGGCACGAGCACCATCTCTTCCCTTACCGCGCAGACAGTGCGGACTATACCTTACATCCTCGGACCGCAGCTATTGAGTGCGACATCTGCCATTTCTGCTCAACAGGCGGTGCTTGATCGTTCTGTATGTTGGGGTGACGTCCTGCAGCTGCTTTGGCCTTTGCGCATTATCATGGCTCGTAAGCAGCTAATAGATGTTGATGATATACAGACTGTTAACAATGCACTTCACAAGATAAGCGCCGACTATTGCATCAGGCAAGCCGTGGCCCCCTTGCATACTTACGAATCTCATATCGGCCCCATGACCGTCAGGTTCTAGACACAAGAGACTGCGGAACGCAATACATGATTATCGGCTCATGATAGATGCTAGCCAACACGTACCGCTTCCCAGCTGCCGATGGGTACGTGTTATTGCGGTGTGGTACAGCGGGAAGCAGATCAAACCTAGCGCAAGCCCATACATCCTTTCAAGCCGCCAGATAGCCACCGTCAACTGGCAAAGCATGTCCTTGTATGAAAGACGCCCGCATCGAGCACAGAAAAACTGCAGCGTCAGCAATCTCGCGCGCCCTTCCCCACCGGCTCATAGGGTGCATAGCAAGAACTGGCTCCAAAGCCTTCAACATGGCCGGATTGTTGTTTCCGGTGGCAAGTGGAGTTTCGGTCAGGCCCGGACAAACACAGTTGATGCGAATGCCATCTTTACTGTAATCGAGAGCATCGGCTCGAGCGAGTTGCACCACGGCCCCTTTCGACGCACAATACACGGCTGACACATTGATACTTAGCATGAACTCAAGCAGGAAACACGACAACACAATGGTTCGGAGTACTCACGTGCACCTTGCCTACCGACAAAGGCCAGTCCGCTTGCAATATGCACGATTGCTCCTCGCTGTCCAGGAATGTCATCTGGCCCTTTCGGTTCATTCTTCAACATCGCACGGATCTCGGCTCTACCACACAAGAATGTCCCACGATAATTGACGTCCATGACCCTGTCAGCGTCCTCGAGTTTTAGCTCTTGCGAGTTCGCCCAAGGACCAATGGTGCCTGCTGCATTGACGGCGTAGTCAAGGCAGCCAAACTGTTTGACAGTCGTGTCAACGAGACCGTCGACAAACTCAACGCTCGTGATGTCGCCCACCGAGAGGTTGACTTGAACTTCTGGACTGATCTTCTTTATCTGCTCACGCGTACTCTCCAGGCCTTGAGCATTGAGGTCAGCCAGGGAGAGCCGTGTGCAACCCGCTCGGACGAATGCCAAGGCTGTAGCTTGTCCAATACCTGGACTCCAGGGTCAGATATGTCGTTTGCAATCTCAGCTCCGAGCTGTGTGGGAAAGCAACGGACCTGAACCTGCTCCTGTTATCAATCCTACTCCTGGAAGCTCAGCCATGGTCGTATGCCGCTGGCCAAATGACGCCGATGCAAATAGCAGAATAAGAATGTCACTGTTTCCGAACAGGACAGTTGTTCAGTCTACAATTTATGCAGTAGATACTGTGTGAAGCCCGTCGGCACGTCGTGGACTCACATACTTCTTTGGTGCCTCGTGCCAACGCATACATGCACCTCTTGGCTGATGTCTGGCCTACATTACCCCGCGATGTCAATTGTGGGTTTCAGCGTTGGTTTCATGTGATATTGAGGCATTCTACTCCGTAGCAAAAGCAAAGCTTTAGTACTGTACTTAATGTACCTCAATCACAAATCACCAGTCGAATCCAATACTAGGCTGCACACCGTGCCCCATATCGGGCGTCACGCTGGCCAGTCAGGGTTGGATGCCTTTATAGAATGCGGTGGGCCCGACGCCACTTCCATCTCCCCAGCATGGACTATCTGAAGCTTAGTCACGAGGGGTACTGGTATAGGTTCAATGCAAGTGATACATAACCTTGAGGGTATTGTAAGACGATCTCAATCTCATTATCCCACGACCTTCCATTCAAGGCATGTTAACTGTCAAACATCTCCTCCTACCGTCCGATAATTCTCTTCTCAAGATATCGAGCCGGCAAATAAACAATCAGAGTAACCACGAATGTGAACTCATTTGCAACATCACCGCCATAAGCACCGATCAACTTCCCGACAGGCCCAACGTACCACGTCTCCACCATCCCCATACACCACGCCACAATGCCCAAAGAGAAGGCCGCAAGCGCCGCAAGTCCCACGGGCAACCTCGCGGGGTCATTCCAGCCATCCAAATCGTAGTTCTCGAACTTGCCGCCGCGGAAGACGTAGTGCTCGCAGAACAAGATGACGACGTAGCTGGTGCACCAGTAGCCCAGGAGAGATAGGAAGTTCTCTAGGTACGCGTTCAGCGCCTCGCGGCCGCCGACGGCCAGCGCCAAGATGACGGCGAAGCACAGGAGGGTCCAGATGAAGCGCGGGACTCGCGAGAAGGGGCGCGAGAACTGCTGGCACGAGATGGCGGCGCTGTAGATTGAGATGATGTTCGTGTTGATGCCGCTCAGCACCAGCAGAGTGAGGATGAACTTTGCGAAGCCGCGCGGGTACAGCATCTCCTGGATGAGGAAGCCGAGCCCGTCGTTCTCGTAGGTGCTGTGCCAGTCGGGTCGGTTGTTGAGACCGCTTGCGACGACGCATCCGGCCACCATGCCGATGCTGGTCGGGATGGCGATGCCGAAGGTGGTCAGGAAGAAGACCTTGACGCGCGACACGTTGGCCGGGTAGTGGACGTAGTAGTCGCTGGCCATTGTGCACCACGAGGCTGAGCTGCCGTAGACGATTGCGACGAGACTGAGGACCGTGCCGCTGAGGTCGGCGCCTGTGAGCGAGGTCGGCGTTGTGTTGTCGGCGTATCTGCCGGTTTCGCCGAAGAAGATCATGAAGATGATGAAGAAGATGAACCAGGCGTAGCGCTCGTAGACTAGGATTGCTTTCAGGCCCACG
>Ga0066648_10000282_pt1 | contig 36690 bp, 26 predicted proteins | sample CryGeyCG12114_NA_FD_59537 | JGI IMG/M metagenome (GOLD analysis project Ga0066648, IMG submission 59537) | Groundwater microbial communities from aquifer - Crystal Geyser CG19_WC_8/21/14_NA | ecosystem: Environmental > Aquatic > Deep subsurface > Groundwater | place: USA: Utah: Grand County... | reverse complement strand
CGGGAATGCCGCTCAAGAGGTATTCGATAGCTCTATCAGGATTGAAGAAGGCCGCTCGCAGGGCACGCTCTATCTCTGGGCGAGCAAATCCCATGGCTTCCATTTCTCTTACTGTCTGCTCGTTGCGACTACCCACAAGCATAGCCGATGGATCATTGAAACCTTGCTCAGGTCCTCCGGCAGCCGACGTGGCTGTGGTTTGCGCGGGTGAGGGAGTTGCTGGTGGGTTGGCAGCGGCGGTGGATGGGTTAGGTTGAGGAGCAGCTGGAGGTGCAGGAGTAGAGGTTGATGGTGCTGGTGTGGCGGGCGGAGCTGCAGCTGGCTTTGGTGCCGGAGCAGCCTTTGGCTTTATAAGAGTCAGATGTTATCGATCTCAGAGCCTCAACGGTGTCAGAACAAACCTTGGAGATCATGCATACTATGAAACCCTTCTCCTCGATCTTGTATGATTCAACCGTGTTTGAGTCTGCCAAGATCTTGCCTGCAATTTGTGAGAAAGCGTGTGGTACAACGGGTCGAACATGCTTACCAGAATAGATGAGCTTCTGTGTCGAAGCCTCCCATCCTTTTTCATTGGCGATCTTTTCTTTTACTTGAGCGATCTGGAGGCGAATGTCAGCGATGTCCAATAGTGTCTCGTTTATGGTTTCATACAGTCTCCGACGGATCGGCCTCTATCGTGAACTTCTGCTGCTTAAGGTCCTGTACTCGAAGTCAGCCTCGTCTCTTTTATAAGACCAGCCTTCATACTCTGAAATTGAGCTGCATCTTGCCCCACCTCAGGCTGTGGCCTGCTCCGATGTTCTAAGGTCTTGCTTCGAAGTAGGGGATCGGCGAGTGGCGCGAGACACTGGTGAGCGGTTGAGGTATTGGAGACGTCGTTGTCCAAGTTCTAAGCAAAAGTAACGTGGGTGAAAGAACTTCGCTAAGTTAGGTCGCAGACAAACGAAAGGAAGCAGAGCCGCAGGCAGGGTGAGGCCGTCGTCACTGCAGTCCCTGTCACGGTCACGGTGGTTGCATCTCCGAGTTCATCGACATGCTTGGCGTTTCTCATGCCAGCCTGCAGTGAGTCTCTGGGATGCACTGTACTCGTAGTAACTCGGACTCTGGCTTGTGCAGCTTCATACATGCATGCCTCCTTTTGTCTACCTGTAGTACTATTGATGTGCACGAGATGCCTCCTCAACTGGATCAATCGGCATCGTTCAGAGGCATCAATCTCCATCTTCAGATTCTATTTGTCTCTACAGGAGCTAACCCAAACTCCCAAATTTCGTGCCCAAAATCATCTTACGTTCGCCATTACGAAGGCTATCGTTCATGACTCGTACCACGGAAATAGCTGCTAGGAGCTGTTGGTAGTACTGAGGGGTTCCATGGCAGATGCTATACCTCTCTGGTATCTTGCGGTCATTTCCCATAGCAGACGCCTAACGGCTCTGATTGAGCTGCTGTTACTACCTTCAAAATGTATGCTAGTCTTGAGTATGGCACACTGTAGTATGTACAGTATTCTCCGAGGTCAAGCGCCTCCCAAAGCAGCCGCAGCTAAAATACTGCGGTAGTAGCTGAGTTATGGTTAGAAGGAAGAAGCTCGAAAGAAGGCTCGGCCCAAACCACTCGACTCGGAGTTGACGCAAGACCGACGCAGGGGCCAAAACACACACCAGAGTCGATAATACGGTTGCCTGACTCTGCCACACCACAAACCTCCTCAGCCACCACGGTGTTGCGAAGCTTCGTCATTTGCCACGATACAACAGCGTGGCTACAACCGAAGCCGAAACATAAGGTAGGATAGTAATAGTATAAGTAGACCTCGTAACTTGCTGTCGAAATCTTCTGGCATTACCAACAACATCGTCTCGTGAGTCTCATCCACAACGCTCACACTTCTAGTCCACCGGCCTATCACCACACAATCTATATACACAAATCTGGAACACCAGGGGTTGTTGCATCCCCACAGTTTTCACATTTCCCATCAGACCACACAACATGGGAGCTCTCTTCAAAATCGGCGGTGCCTATATCGCATACAAATTGTACAAGCATCACAAGGACAAGGACACTTCCAGCAACAACCAACAGCCGTACACGGGATACACGCAAGCTCCAGAAGCATACCCGTCAGCACACGCCCAGCGATGGCCAGAGGAGAGACAGTACGTTGACGCACCGGTATATCGAGAGTCATCAATTCACAGGGAGGCACCTGCCTACAGGGAGAGTTCCAAGGAGGGCTGGAAATGAGGTTGTATCCACGCCGGGGCAGTTATGTCCTCGCTCTTCGCTCAAACTCTTAATAGAGTGACTGGGTAACGGAGTAGCTGGGTAACGCAGTAATTGGGTAACGGAGTAACTGGTTATATAAACATCGAATCCTTAATGCAGTCTCAAACATTGTATTCATTGTATTGTTTCATTCAGGTAGAATTGCCTTGCGCTCATACGATTTGGTCATACGTCCTTGATATTTGTAGAGGCCATTCCGTTGCCCACTGCCATACGTCGGGCAATAACCCTCGAATACCAGACACCTCCCTTTCAACCAAACCGCGAAAAACCACCAACATTGTTGCACGCTTGTGCCATTGAGAGGTGATTTGCTAATATGATTAGGGCATAAGGCTTCTGCACGAATCGGCGTGGCAGCAGGGGAGGCCACACCAGCAGCTGTCTACATGCCTGATTCGGTGGTTCAAATTCTAGGACGGCTCGCCTTACGGAGCAGACGTTTGGGAGTGCTTCATCGTAGACTGTCAAGACGTCCTTTTCCAAATTTTCGTTGACATCTCCGAAATTCAGTATAGCTCGGAGATGCCTTGAACGAGAGCCCACGATTGGTGGTATCCGGCTCTCCAGACGCTTTGATGCGAAAAGAGTAGTTCTGCCCTTGTAAGAAACGCCTATTGGCCTTGACGAGTTCGGCATAAGCAGCTGACATGGACAGCCATCGTTTCGGCGACACCTAAGCCGTGCCGATTTTCTTACTGCCGCTCCGAAGCACCAAATCCTACATGAATATGTGCTGTGTCCCTCTTGATACACAGCCCCTTCAATGCCGGGCACATCGTACTGGGAAGCCTCTGCATAGAAGACTTCAAGTTTCTTTGCCAGCAGAACACCCCCCGCCTAATTATGGCATCCTTCCTTTCGACATACGAGCCGTGGTCAAGAGGTTCCACGAGCCATGAGCATAGAACGTTTGAAGTAACTGGAATGTTGCTTCCAGGAGTGATTTTGAAACATGTGCAAGTTCCACGGCATGTCTTGTTGCTTTCTAAGGACTTGCTCGAGGCGGTGCGGATTCGACATCTAGTCATGAGGACTGACGGAGTGGTATGGACTCAAGGAGACCAAGTGTGGGCAATTTGCAGAGTCATTGGACGCCAAGTCTTAAGTTGCTCATCCATGACACTTTTCGCAACTCAAATAGTCTCGAGTCGTTCAGGGGCTCGGATTTGCGGCTTTGCTCTTTCTCCGCTTCGACTTCATCACATCAGGTGGCGAATGAGGATTTCTTTCCCGTGCCTGTTCAAGGGGTGCTCTCTGCGCACTCTCTGGTTGTGTCGGAGCCAATGGCGACCCTGCTCGGGACTGTGCAGGAGTATTGGCGTTCGTAGACGTTGTTTGCTTGACCTGGTTATTGAGCTGACCAGCATGGGACGGGTCTTTCCCGCGCGCAAATCTGAACTTTCCTGGCTCGCCCACCAGAGGCATATCGTCCATGTACTCCTTGCCGTAGCGCATGGACATATTGAGGGCCGCGAATAAGGACCGTGCACTGTCATCGATGGTGCCAGTAGACTTGCTCGGTTCATCGCTGGGTGCTTGTGCCGCTGGCAATGGAGTATCTTCCTTCGATTGCTGCGCTACTTGTGACTCGGGCTGGCCCAACGACTTCTGCACAGGCCGAAGATACGTATGGCCATGAGCCGCGGAGAATAGTGGTAGATCTGAGGCAGTTGACATAACTTTGTTCAAGGCGGAGACTGTATTGAGCTGTATAAATTAGCGAGAGACATGATGGCCACAGAGTATGCTCCCACCAGACGATTCTTCATCACGCTTGCCACAGAAGGCGCGCGATAGATTGCCCCATTTATGATGTAGAAGTATTCCAGAGGTGTGACGTCGTCTTTCTCCGGAGAATTTCTTAGGTGCTTTCTTATAACCCATATTGTTGATGGTTGAGGCCCAGCCGGCGTATCGACCAGGATAGTATCGCCTCTCACCAGGACATGGTACTGTTTGCCAGTGTACTGTCTGAGTTCCTCCTCGAAGCGATCTCGATGGCCCAGAATCTGATCGTCCCATTTGCTGCCTTGATACTGGTTGATCACCGTGAGATCGTCGGTGTTGCCATCGAACCAAGGAGAACCTCTGAAATAGTAGAAGACTTTTCTTCTTATTAGCTCAAGGTCACTCACTAGCAAGTCGAGCTTACCATTGTTGATGTGCAAATATCCACCAACATTAGCAAAGTCTTGAGGGTTGTAGTAGACGATATCGTGTGGATCTTCTACGATGCTTGTCATGTTGGACTACGCGGGCCGAACGAAGCGACAGGTGATGTGTTGATGGTATTGCGATTGAGAATGATCATTCTCTAAGTGATCAAGCATGAAGGATACGCAATTTGCACGTGTAGGGCTGTCCATCTTTGTTGATGTTCGGTCAAAAGAGGTCATAGAAGTATGACAAACATTGCAAACATAAGGCATGCTTAGAGCAATCTGTAAAGGCAAATTTTTTGTTCTCTTGACATATGATACAAAGTCAACGTCTCCACACTTCATGATGTTCTGAAAGGTAAGTGACTGTCCCGGCTTTGCCTGTGGCTGCGGATCTTCTGTTTCTTTGCTATTGAGTTGACCTGATCTTCCTTGTCGTGCACTCTACTATGCCAGCCTGATCATAAAATGCTATTGCCGCCACTTTTACGACCGCCGCCCTCGCTACTAACACCCGCTCGTTCACTAAGCGAGCCACAGCGGCTCTTTAGATAACTGTGGTTGGCTTCGACAGCTGCCTAAGCAGTAAGAGGGCTATCTCAGCAACATGGTAGCCGCCATGGCTAAGAAGGCTCATCTTCTCTTTGTTGATGCTCACGACTCGTTCTCTCAGAACATTGTGGCACTATTGTACCAGCTTCTTGACGTCACCATTACCACCGTTCCGATAGAACTAGATGTCAGAGACGAGCTTTTCATACATGAAGAGCCATTCTTCAACTCTTTCGACGCCATCATTCTAGGTCCAGGGCCTGGTCACCCAAAAAATGAGACAGACATTGGCTTGTTCACATCCATTTGGCGAATTGCTTCTAATAGTCGCATACCCGTCCTGGGTATATGTCTGGGTTTCCAGAGTTTATGCTTGACGTACGGCGCTCCCATTACCTTTATGAAGATGCCCTGCCATGGACAGAGCAGAAGAGTTCTAAGCAGCAACGACGACATTCTGGCAGACGTCGGCGAAATTTCTGCCACCAACTACAATAGCCTGGGAGTGCCATTAGGGTGGTTCGAAAACGATCTCGAACCCAGCCGGCCCGGGTCATCAGCATCCATTGGCAGTGGGTCGTCCTTCTTCAATAGTGATTTAGCAGTATCGGTTCCCTCTCAACCTATTGTTTACGCTCCTAAGCCTTGCAGAAACCATCTAGTACCTCTCGGTTGGAATGATGCAGGGTATGTAATGGCGGTCAAACATAATTTGTATCCATTTTGGGGTCTACAATTTCACCCAGAGTCCTGCAAGTCGAATGAAGCTTGTCACAAGATATTGGTCAATTGGTGGACTGCCGCTCAAAAACACAATCTGGAGATGCGCACTATCCCAAATCGTACTATTCCTACAAGGACATCAGGCTGGGCTTTTCAGGAAGTCCAAGTTGAGGACGGCACCATTTCTGGCAGAATGCTCAAGAAAGTTCTTCAGCTGACGAATTTTGCAGCATGTGAAGTGCAGTCTCGTACCATGCCACTAGTTTGCGACGTGGAAGAAATATCGCAGCTATGCATTGATAGCTCGGCATGGGCTAAAGTGGCTATGCTCGAATCAACTAAGAAGGGTCGTTTCAGTATCTATGCCATCTCAGACGATAAGGTTTGGCAGCTTGAACATAAGGCTGGCTCATGCAAGGCTTTAGACCATCAAGGAAACGTGATCGCGGAGTGGCCCTGCGAGGCCAAAGTGGTCATGCAAGTTGTTGAAGATCTAATGGTCAGAAGACGCGTTTCCAAAGGCAGGTCCGAAGTGCCATTTTGGGGAGGGTTTGTAGGCTACCTGTCATACGAAATGGGTCTGGCCAGTGTCGAAGTGGACCAGCACCGTTTCCCAGAAGGTGTGGAGGTAATCCCAGATATTAGTCTAATGTGGGTGGATCGAAGCATTGTTGTCGACAAGGAACAAGGCGTTGTGCACATCCAGTCGATCCGAAAGTACGACCTAGAATGGATCTCAACTACCACAGAAGCCCTGCAACAACTAGGTACCAAACCACCCTCGTCCTCGGCTACTCGAAGCCCATACTTTCACGACGCTCTCTCCGGGACCACCATACAGCTCCCCTCTCGTACAGCCTACCTCTCTCAGATCCGCTCCTGCATATCCCAGCTCATGGACGGCAACTCGTATGAGCTCTGCCTTACCACCGAAGCCCTGGTGCGTACCCCCAACGCGGGCCACATCCCGTGGCTCTTCTACAGGAGCCTCCGCCGTCACAATCCCGTTCCCTATTCCGCCTTCCTTCACCTCAACGGAACGCACATTCTCTCTTCATCGCCTGAATCGTTCTTGACCTGGACCCGATCTGGCAAGATTGACATGATTCCAATGAAAGGCACAGTGCAAAAGTCGCCCACCATTACATTTCAACACGCACAAGAAATCCTTTCTACGCCCAAAGAAGCCGCCGAGAACCTCATGATCGCCGACCTGATCCGACACGACCTCTACTCCACCGTCGGCCACGAGGCAAAAGTCGAAGTCGTCAAGCTGTGTGAAGTCGTCGAACACGAGACCGTCTATCAGCTGGTATCACATATCCGAGCCCACATGCCTGTACCAGCAGACTCCACGGCCACCGCAGAACTCACGACTCACTACGGCATGGAGTCGTTGCGACGCGCCCTCCCGCCGGGCAGTATGACCGGCGCTCCGAAGAAGCGGTCCTGCGAGATCTTGCGAGATCTCGAAAAACGCGCGCGAGGCGTCTACTCCGGTGTGCTAGGCTACATGGACGTTGGCGGCGGAGGAGCGTGGAATGTCTGCATCAGGACGGCCTTCAGCCAGCACGAGGAGGACGCCGATGAGCTGACATGGCACATTGGAGCTGGGGGCGCGATCACCGTGCTTAGTGACGAGGAGGCCGAGTGGGAGGAGATGATGGGCAAGTTGGAAAGTGTGCTTAGCGCGTTCAGACCAGATGATCATTGATCCCGTGGAAGTAGGCTCAAGGGCAGAAACAGAGCGGAACCGCAAGATGGGAAAAGCAGAAGCATTTTTCAACGTTATTTGGTTGATCATCAGGAATAGACAGCGCGGCGTTGACAGAAGGCATTTCAACAACATTGCATTATAGCCGGAGCTTTGAAACAGAACGAACGGTGGAAGTTTGCGCTGTAAAGTAGGATAGGATACAGTGCTAGTACAGTTACATGTCATTGTGATCTCTTCGCTTCTTGTTTCTCCATGCCGCAATCCTCAAGATCGCTTTTTACTGTACACGGGTTGAGTAGGCCTTAAGCCAGTCGGACCTTGTGCCTCTAATATCTGGCTTGGCCCCTTTCGGTCTCGACTTTGTCACCGTGCATGGCTTGTAGCAGAATGATTTGTTCTCGCACTAGTGCCGTGGGATGTACTGCTAAGCCTGCACCACGGCGTTGCGACGTTACTATTGCCGTCATTTGCGCCTCCGTCACAGGCGTCCTGGATCACCTCACCCGAATGGTATCCTTCATCACGTAGGTCGTCGCCCGTGCCTGGAGGACTGTTGGCTGGCCATTCGATATTGACCCGACGTTGGTTGGGAGCTTTCTAATGCTCTCATATGCCTGTCAGCCATACTGGCGTTTCTTCCTCATGTTGCGTGACTGAGTCGGGAGAGAGTGGTTTTCGTTGGTAGAGAAAGATGAGCAAAACCTCGGTCCTTTTCCTTTCTCAAGACTTCTTTTTCCTTTTTGCCAGAACACTTTTGTAATGCGCCTGCTTGCCGCTTGTCTTTGCAACTTGGATGTCTCCATATTTCCGCTTGAAGCGGCCCGTTTGCTGCTCGCTGTTCATGGCTTCTTCAACGAAGTTCTTCGACCTATCCTTCTTGTTGATTCGGGAGCTGTAATATTCTGTCGGTCCTTCAATAACTGTACCAGCTTGCGAAAAGGTAGGTATCTTGTCTTTGCGAGTGTTCTTCTTGTAATGTCTGTGAGGGTCGAGCACGGAGCGCATCTCGATCATCTGGAGATCGCGCTTGAGTTGTGGGGTCACAACGGTCTTGGGAAGGTTGAACCATTGCTCGCCGGCGTCAGTCTGGTCATTCTATTTGAGATTAGCCATGCTCGTAGCAGAACCTCGTGTAAAATTTGGAAGGCCGTTGAAATTGTCAGAGTAACTATGAATAATAAATCTCTCACGGAAGCAGGACAGTCCAGAAAGGACTGCTGATCTGCGTCAAGGATAAGATTGGGATAAATTTCCTCATTCGAGCAACAAAAATTGGAGACCAGAGATGGACGTACCACTTTCTTGGACTTCTCTAGGATGTCGACCGTGCGAAGAGTGTCTGCGAGCTTTTTCTGCTGCTTTCCCACGACCAAGTCTGGATTGACGTGTACAACACCGTGCTTCTCATGGATGTAGCTGTTACGGCCTAGACCATGCTTTAACCTCGGTAGAGGTTTCCTGGTTACCGACTCGGTGGACAGCGTGAGGTTGCCTTCGTCCTCTTCGTTCTGCACTTGTGTGATGATGCCAGCTTTCTCACGCGAGCGTGTCTCTGCCTCCTGGAGAAGCTGTTCGATTTGCTCTTCGTTCAAACTTTCGGTGGCCATGTTGATTGAGCAGTGCCATTCAGGATGTGCTGTGTGATAACTTAGTATGGGATTGCGCAGACCAGCTGCTGCTCCAAGATAAATCAGAGTATCATAGCATTATTTCCGCAGCGATAATTTCTTTGCCGCAGTCTGATGCAGTGGATCCGCTACTACTAACGGAATCTCCAATTTTGCTTGGCAGAGAACATCTGTCACGTGAAGTGCTGTCCGTTAGCACGTGGTTTGTGGCTGGCAGCGAGTACGGTGTACAGGTACCTAGGTAAGTAGTATGATGCCAGCTCATCACCTTTCAAATTCCTGCATTGATGCCCAACTTTCATCATCGGAGACACGTTGCAAGTAGCCATCTTGCTCGGCCTGCACCGTGTTTTATATCTGTTGTCTTTCCGCTTAGAATGAGGCAGCGACCGCAACGGGACCCTCCGCATAGTGTATCGAGAGTTCCGCATGCGCCAGATCTTCGTCGTGGGATGATGGCGGCGTACATCGACTGATGCATAGTCGTGTGCGATAGCCTGAACTTGACTTCGGATGGCCAGAGCGACCTTCCCATACTCGAGCTCTGGCACCAACGACGTCTTCGTAGTTTGTAAGATCAACAGGTACGCGAGAACAATGACGAGCATTGCAGTGAACCACACGTGCGGGATGGTGGATACGTCCCCTGCAGGATGGAAGCATGTTACACGAGGACGGTCTTCGCCTAGCGAACCCACGAATCTTTGTACCTGAGAGATAGCATCCGACTTGTGCACCTGCCACGGTGGCTAACCTATCACTTCATAGTGAGGCTTCCGAAGGAGTGTCCCATAGGGCGACGCCATCGACCAGTTGGAAGTCACCTGAGCAGAATGAATGGACTGCCCTGGAACCGCTAACGCTGGCACATCAGGACGCGATGATTGGATTGTAGAGACCCAGACGACAGCCTCGCCGATTGGTGCTTTGAGATTGAGCGTAAACATAGCCTGGAGCTGTAACGCTACATCATCGCAATTGCTTCACCTCGAATTCGAGCATAAAGCTATCATGATTCCTTCTGGGGTGGAAATGTGTTCGCTGCATGACCAGTATCACCTCGATCAACAAGCTCGATCCAAGCAGCTACTGAATACTGTACCCCGCCCTCGCAGCTTTGTCCGCTAAACGCATTTCGTGTGCTGCGCCTTCACCCTGCCGCCGCGCATCCGTACTCGCCGCGCATCCGTACTCACCGCTACCATCTTCCTCGCAAACAGTGTTCTCTTGCATGATCTCATAGCGCACGTTGGCGAGACTTATCTCCAACTCGTGAAAGCGTCGCAAACACGCCCAAAAAGCACTCTGAACGCGATCGGCGCATTGTGAAGACGGCTGCCTCCCGACGCGCCAAACGGTACGAGTCAGCGCATACAGTCCTTTGTCCTAATGGATCCGCCGTTGCAAGGCGGTGGCCAGCAGCAGGCGCGCCAGCAGCCGACATATGATATCTCTCAAGGCGGACACTATGGTAAGCTAGAACAATCGCATTGTGTTAAACCCAAGCACCCGGCGCGTCGTAGAGTTCTAACAATCTATATATGAAAGCCTGACTAATGGTGTCAACGTTACAGGCGCAAGTGCAGCGGTACGTTCAGTTTTCCTTATTATCGCGCGATAGCACACGGTCCAGCGGTCTCAATAAGACAGTCGTTGTAGAACACGAGGATGGCCTGCAAACAAGTCCTGCAGAAATCAAGCGCAAGCAAGATATTACACCAACCGCATCATCAACGCTTCGACTCGCGAGGTGACTCTGCTCAGAATGGCGAGTTGCCAGCACGGCGAGGAGCCTGACACTGTCTTGGAGCGTAAGCTCGAGCGTGCGCAGCTGTTGTTGTCCGGCGACCCAGACTACCTTCGACTGATGGACGAGGATCCTGCGGCAGCTCTGGAAATGTGGAAGGAAGCAGTTGAAAAACCTCAATCGCTGGTCAAAGCCCCAATTTTGGACAAGCCACTGACTTGGACTACGTGTAAACAGCTATCGGCACAAGGCTACGTCCCGCACACCGAACTCTATTCAGGCTTATGGAGCAATGTAAGCAAGCGACAGCTTACCTTCGAATTCCAAGTCGGTGCTAACCGGCGTACAGATCAATCAAGGTTTAACAGGGCCTTCGCGCGAAATCCTGGCCACGTACTGGCAACAGACCATCAATCACCTCGAGACAGAGAACCACGATTTCAAAGTCCACCAATTGCCTCTTGCACGCATCAAGAAAGTAATGAAAGCCGATCCAGAGGTTAAGATGATCTCAGCAGAAGCTCCAATACTCTTCGCCAAAGGATGCGATATCTTTATCACCGAGCTAACCATGCGAGCTTGGATTCACGCAGAAGACAATAAGCGAAGAACATTGCAACGAAGCGACATCGCAGCAGCTCTTGCAAAATCAGACATGTTCGACTTTCTGATCGATATCGTGCCTCGAGAGGAGAGCGGCGGACATGGCGGTGCTGGAAAGCAGCGACCAACCACAAGCGGCCAAGCTGCTGCACAGCAAGTAACCCAACAGCAACCGCAACAGTCGATGGGACCTCCAGACTACAGCACGATGCAGCACCCAAGCATGGCACCGCCCGATCAGCCATATGGTAGACCATCTCAAATGTACGGCTCCCATATGGGTGGAGATGCTCAGCAAGATCCGAATCAAGGTTACGGCCAGCCTGACCCGCAGATGTTCGGAGGTGCAGGCATGTACAACCCCTACACGCAGGGACAATTCGGTGGTGCAGCACCGCAGCAGGTAAGTTCTCAAAGACCATCCGTTCGCCGTCACATCTGCTGACACAAACGGTATAGATGTACAACCCAATGTCTCAACAGCGTCCACAAAGCCAAGGCTACGGCACGGCTCGGCCGCGAACAGCAGGAGGACCCGGCGACGACAACGTCGGCGACCCAGGATACGGTCCAGGTTAGTACCTTGACGAGCACAACAAACGGGGCAGCATGGGTCCTCCCAAACCACGTCCACGACTGGGAAGTCCTTTTCAATACAAGCCCAGACGGGAGCCAGAGCCAGAGCCAGAGTCGGACTCGGACGACGGGTGGTATCATGAGGCTCCGACCACAAAACAAATGCCTGTAGAAAATCCGCCTCCCGAAGACTTGACCCCCAATGGTATCATCCGGAGGATCGTTGAACAATACGCGCGTGATGGTCGTTAGAACTACTTAACTCAAGCTGTGACTAGTGCAGCGAGCAGACAAGGCACATGGCCGGAATAGATCGCATTCATTTGCGCACACGAGCTCATGTTTCCTTCTGATGTGCCCAAGAGATGACTCGTCCCAGCTTCCCACGTAGTCGTTGTCTTCGGGACAACTTAACAGTGCTCGCTCAGCCGGGAAAGAGGCTTGCTCTTTTCCGCGGCCCAGACGTTGATCAATCGTAAAGCCGTCTCGATATTCCAGAGTAGCATGGCGTGACGACTCTGCAGAATCACAGTTAGAAGCCAGCACAAAATGTACGCACGGTGTACATTGAAGGGGAAGAAGAGATGGCGTCCGTTGACATAGGCGTCCGACACCGAATGTTCACATGTGTTCGGTGCACGAGCTAGAGTATACATCGCAAGGTCGCTACACGCTACCAATTTCCTACGCTGACAGGCTCTCCGAAAAGAACAAATCGCCTATCTATTACCATGCATAAACCGCTGCTGAAATGCCGCCAACCCTTCCCTCGCCATACCCGCCCGACCGATTGTCCCCGTGCTCCCACTGAATCTATCAGCCGTCGGGCTCTTGGGCGTCTCGTGCGTCAGCTTCTCGAGTAATTGAGGTCCGTTCAACGGATCCACGTCACGATATTTTTTGTTTCGCATGCTTATATCATAGAAGTCGTCTGGACTGTCCGTCTTGAGGAGGTCGATTGTTTGAGTGAGCTCAGAGAGAGAGGAGAGCAGTACGATCGCGTTGGGCAGCGTGTTGACGTAGGAGGTTAGGTGGGATATGTCGAGAGACAGTTGTTGGACCGCAGGTGGTGAGATGCGGGAAACGGTAGGTGAGAGGGGAAGGGAAAGGATGGAGGAGGCGGTGTGGGAGATTGCGTTGAAGAGCATGAGTTCTTTGAGCTCAGTCGGAAGGGAGAGGAGGACGCTGTTCATGATGTTGGAGAGGTAGCCAGTCAGGGTGACGATGTAGGACGACGGTTCGGAGGGCGTATTATGCGACGTCCATTCGTACTCAGCGGTTTCAACCAGATCGGAGACTTTTTGGTTCACAAGTTCGAAGATCCGGTTTTCAGCTGTTTTTTGATGGGTCATGAACGAATTGGTGGCTGCAAGGTGGATGGCGGATGTAGGTGGAGACGGAGAGCTGCGCGCCGCGACGAGGAGAGTTTCCAGCTCGTGGCATGCGGTGCTGAAGTGGGATAGGTTGATGAGGATTTGGACCACTTGGCCGAGATATTGAGATGCAAGTCTTGAGATAAGAGACGAGCAGACTCGGTTGCTGAGGAGGTCGTCTAGGGACTGTTGTAGGCGTGTGTCAATAAGGGCCGGGTTGGGGAAGGTTTCGTCGGAAAAGAAGTAAAACTGGTTGAGGAAATTGCGGATGTCGATGCAGCAGAGAGGGTACATTTGTGAGAACGGGAAGACTGTAGGGAACGTCATTGATTCTAAAGGTCGCTCTGGGGTATACCAGCTGACGTTAACGACTTTCTCGAATTCCTCTGCATTTTGAATTGGCATGGGCATGTAGTCGTCCGTGGATACGATTTCGACGAAGTCTTCGCTGAACCGGGCTTTGAGAAGTTCGGCGTATTTTTCGAACAAAACCAAGAGGAAAGAGGACATGGCTGTCGTATTGAAGTTGAAAGTGGTCATAGTCTGTATGAAGAGAGCGACCACGGTCTTAATATTGAGGAGATGCTCGGCGTTTTCTACAGCTCCAAGAGCTTTGGACATGAGAGTCATAGCAGTCTGGTTCAGTGAATCCCACAGCTCCTCGACCTGCGCAGTGTTGGGTCAGAGATTGGGGTAGAACACAAGAGGGCAAGATCCACACTTACATCAACAGTCGATCTCAGATCTGGAATCTTCTTCATTGTAGCCCTTTCCATGATAGCAAACCCTGCGATATTCTCAAGCAAGGTGTGCAAATTCTCCAAATCTTCATCTTCGAGTGATATTGACTGTGGTAACAGTAAGTCCTTCTGACCTTTTCGATTGCTGGCGTAATCGGATCTGAATTTGTCCATCTGACCAAGAGAGCGGTGAATGTGCAGGGCCTCAAACAATGGTGCGAAGTCGACTTCGAGATCCTCATTCGAGAGCAGATCATATTCTTCATGCTCATCTGCTACCAGTTCAATGGCGGAATTGAGCTTGAAGTGTGACAGGTACGGTCTCTTCTCCGCCCTTTCCCTCAGTCTGTCCCGGCGCAGGTTAGTCTGGTGGAAGGACAGCTCACCCAGATACTGTGACATCTCTCGTACACGAAACAGCCAGGTGTTGAGATCGGCCATAACAGCATCGGCAATTGTCTTTTGCGTCGCGGGGACGGATCGCTGTATCAACTCACTGAGTTTGTACTGCGTCACGCCCTGCAGATGAACACTTTGCAGCTCGTCCAAAGCTCTTAACGCAGCATAATGCTTCTTCTGACCAAGCAAGTCATGGACTTGGTTTGCTAAGCGCAGCACTTCCAGACAATCCTGCAAAGCATGGCCTGCGTCGTCAATGTTCTGTCTCACACCACGAGATTCGACCAAGGCCTTCTTCTGCTCAACAAGCTTTTCAGTACTAGCTTGTATTGACTGGTTGAGGTCGAGGATCTCGTTGGTCAAGCTCACAGTACCTTCGCGGATTCTAAGCAGCTGGTTGATCGAGCCGACAAACTCTTGATGGTCGGTATTACATTGCCGCTCTATCTCGGCTTCTTTGGTTGCAGCAAAGTCTCTGAGGTCCTCACTTAGCTGAGCTGTTCTGTTACCATCACTGTATTCGCGCAACAACGGGATCAACTGATCGAGGTAGTCGCCCTCGGAAGGGGATACAATGATCTTCGGACACATCATCAGCCTCTCCCACCAGGGCCCAGAAACGACATACCTGTTTCAAAGAGCTTAAAGGATCGTCCCGCAACTGCACTATCGAAGGCATGATGACGGACGTTCACCACTTCCAACTTCCGGGATGGCAAGTATGGTGCAGCCGGCAACTGCTTACTCCTGAAGGTACGAGGACGGGTCAAGGAGCTGTGTTACCGCCGCAAACCCTGACACCCGCAGTACACGATGACTGATGGGCTGCTCGATATGCACCTCTTGCAACCAGTGTCTGGCAGCCTCCTTTGGATCGATTGTTGCATGCATTACAATTCAAAGACCAAAGCAAAAGCGGAAGTCCACTGATGCCCTGGTTAATCACGTGATATGCTCCCTGCCAAGACGGTCTCGTGCCAAGCTTTTGGAGTTTCCGTCCTCTACCAGGTAAGTTCCGCCGTTCCGCCAGCAACCTCACCTCTCTTTTGACCACGCAAGGAAGGTGCTACCACTCCTACCTTGTTCATTCACGTTGGCTCCAGGGCCTCCAAGAGTCCACCGTGAGAAGTCATGACTACTCTCCACTGACAAGCCGCGTGCGCCTGGCCCATCACTCTCTATCTTTTGGCCAGGTGCATGCGGCACACCAGGTGCTGTATGGAAGAGTGGACATTTGTGTCTGCCCATCAATACTGAACAAGCATGCATGCCATTACACTTGACAAGCCACTCTGGCAGATGGCATGCATGCTTGTCATCAAGCAAGAAAGACACATGTATCGTGAAGGACAAAAAGCCGTCTGGTCAGTTGCAACAAAGACAGGTTTGATGACTTGAGCTGTCTGTGGGCGCCAACTCTGGCCTCCAGCTACAATTGTATGCTCAGGCTGAGCACACAGCAAATGTTTGCTTCCCTTGGCAGCTGCCAACACAAGAGCCTTAAAAGAACACAAGCAGCTTTCAGATAGCTTCTAGTCTGGATGAAGTCTAGCTGCTTGCGAGGGTATAGTTTTAAGAAGAGCGAAGGCAATTCTGTCTCGGCGATATGGTGTAGCATGGAGGTGGACAAGGAAGAGTCCAGGTTGATGCAGAGTGTCATACAATTTGTATGGGAATCTGCATGTCTTATGGCAGTAGATGGTCGCTCGGGGTGCCTTCCATCTACCGCGGCAGTCTTTCGCGTAGGACTCCCGCCAAGGTTGCCGCTGCTCATGACCTGGGGATCCTGTCTCCATTGGCTGGCACCGGGGCCCCGAGTCGAGGCCAACCCCCTTTCGGCAGGGTTGGCATTCACGTCGATATTGGCAAGAGCGCGAGCTACGAAAGCGCAGTGGGTGTTCCCTTCCTTCCCAAGTTCTTCTCCGCCCTCGTTACAATTTCACTCTTCCTCATCCTCCCAAATTCCTCTTTCTTCATTCCTACTCCATTACTTCATCACCTACGATCATCACCTACATTCGTTTACTCAAACAATCCTATCATCCAACAGCCTTCTGCTGAGCACAAGTTCTCATCGCTTCTTGTAAGTACTTCCGGACCTTCTCTCATGCGTGCGTGTCCCAGGCAAGCTACCTTCGCAGCCAGTGTAAGCGCTTGAGAAATTTACTCTTGGTCTGCCTGTCTTGAAGTACTTGCCAATGACAGTGGACGCTCCTTGCCTATCCTTGCGTTGCAAGCACCTCGCGTTTCTGGGAAAAGACGGTCAAGATTTCATGGCTGTGCTCCTTCTGCAGACCACCACTCGACCTGATGTTCAACCATCGGAACTCTGCTTTAGCGCTTCTTGAGACCACATTGTACAAAATTCATGCTAACCGAGTCGTCATAGCAAGCAGTCTCTCATCATGCCGTCCGCTCGTATCGGCGCCCTGAATTCTAGCCCTCACTCATCGGACGAGGCCACTCATAATGGCACTCCTTCCACGAATATCACAGCATTCTCCCCAGAAGCTGTCCAGACTACTACCAAGAAGTCCATGGCTCCCAAGATGGTCTTGAACATTCCCACTGCTGGTTCTAGCGACGTGAAGGCCTCTGGCAAGCAAACGTAAGTTCCTCGTCCTTCGCAAAGATTCCTCTAACATTGGTCAGTGATGCCGACCCCTTCTTAGCTCCAACTCCACGTACCGGAGGTTCACAGCTTTCTCCAACTGCTGCCACTTTCACACCCGGAGTACAAGCTCCTATCGTGACAGCTGGCAAGAAAGCTCCAGGTGTTCAGGTCAACGCTACCATCGGTCATGCCACAGGCACATATGGTCCTACTCCTTATGGTGTAAGAACCCTTCTGCAAGACAGTTACCCAGATGAATCCCCGTATACTCATGCTTACGGCCAGGCCGGCAACAATGCGGTCGGTGCCGTCGGCAGCCACGAGTATGCGTCTTATGACGTGAACGAGGGCATGCGCTTGGCCATGCAGAACGTCAACGTCACCAGACAAGCTGCTACATTCGGTCCATTGCTCGACGACGTCGTCATTCGCGAAGGCACGTTCTCGAACGATGATAACGCCACCAGAGCCTTCCTCATTACTAATGTCGACCCATACACACCCTACACAACCATTGCCGGCGCTTTCAGCGTGAGTCTCAAAGCCCTTGTTCATAAACTACTCTAACTCTATTGCAGGTCACTCGATTCCCCTCACTCAAAGTCATCAACAATGCCCACCTTCCACGTGGCTTCTGTATCACTGGCTTCTCCGACGTTCGTGATGCTAGGCAAGCTTATGCTCTCACCCCAGTTGTCAACGCTTCATGGGAGCCAATGCAGATGACTAACAAGGAATTCATGGCTAATACCGGAGAGGCTGATCCAACCATGGTCTCTGATTTCGAGGGTCAAGTCATTGTCACCATCTTCTACGATGGACGTCATCATCCATATGGTGCTGATGCCCTACGTCTCTTGAGGCAGACTTTGTCCACTTTTGGTAATGTGAAGGCCATCCACTCGCTTGCTCCCATGCAAGATCACCTTCGAGAGTTCCGCGTCGAGTACTATGACACTCGTGCTGCTCAGAACGCCGTAGCCTCACTCAAGGGTGCTGTTATTGGTGTAAGTACAATCCCGCCGTCGACTGTCATTCATTAACATTACTTCAGGATTTTGTCTTGGGCATCGAGCCATATGCTCCCGATGTCTACATTCCAGAGCCACTCCGTCAACCCCAAGAGCAATTGAGTCTGACTGGTCGTTCCACTGTTCCGGTCGGTGACTACGATCGCTCACATATCGCTCCTATTCTGGCATCACAGTCTTTCGGCAACGCTCGCGTTGTGCACAACGGCAACCACAACCAGGTCGTCATTGGTCGTATTCAAGCTGGTGTCGATGTTCGCACTACGGTATGCTCATCTGCTTCCTTGCTATCACAACATGCTGACAAGTAATTGATCATGCTGCGCAACATCCCAAACAAGATAGACCAGGCAATGCTGAAATCTATCCTCGATGAGACAAGCCATGGTCAATACGACTTCATGTACCTCCGCATTGACTTCGCAAACAACTGCAACGTCGGCTATGCTTTCATCAACTTTACCGACGCGCTTTCCATCATTCCATTTGCCATCGCTCGCTCAGGCCAGAGATGGAACCGCTTCAATTCTGACAAGGTTGCTGAGATCTCTTATGCTAGTGAGTACTTATCGATCGTTGTCATTGGCCTATCGCTTACCTCTGTTTCGCAGCAATCCAAGGCAAAGACTGTCTCGTACAGAAGTTCAGAAACTCGTCTGTCATGTTGGAGCACCCAACTTTCCGACCAAAGGTATGTTCATGGGTTTCAGTCGTTTTGCTTTGCATCTGCTGATACACTCCAGCTCTACATCACCGGCCCAAGCTCTGATGCTGGTCAAGAGGAGAAGTTTCCTGCACCGGACAACCCATCCAAGATGAGAAGAAGTGTGGAGAACGCTGAACACGTTGGTTTGTACAAGCCCACAAAATTCTCTCCCCGAAAGTCGTCACCACGATCATACAAGGGTGCTCGCTCTCATAGAGCACAGTGGCAAGCTCCAGCTCGTGCCCGCGCTTGTCTGCCTCTGGCATACAGCCTTGCACCTGCTGATGGCGACGATCCATTCATTGAGCACACTCGTCCTTTCCGTCCGTCCGGTAACCCACACACATTTCATATACACATTGGTCCGTGCAAATGCAGCATGCTAATGTCTACTTCTTCAGGTCTCTTTGCTCCACGTCAAGGCCAGGCCTACCGTGAGGAGCAGCGACGTCGTCAGTCACAATACGATCGTGGCATTCCTACCGCCGAGTACGAGACCTTCGGTCAGCGCTTGATAGATCCGGCTCTGTCTCCAGTCCGAGCTCGTCAGCACGTTCGCTACGCATACTCTGCTACGCCAGGCGCTGGACCAATGGGCTATCGTCGCGACTAATAAGTCGCACGCGGTCATACAACGCTTGGTGTCTTAGGACACAGACCATTCTGGTGAGGATTTTTCGGAGTGGTTTGGGCAAGAGAGGTTGTCTCGACACTTGTCACAACATGCCTGGATTTCTTTTGTTTGTTGGGGTGGATCATGAGTCTGGAGAGTCTTTCTTGCCTTCTGGCTTGGATTGACTGCTCCTGTGACTTGGCCAAGGGCCCGTCCTCACATCACCCACGACTTCATTTCGAAAACACAATTTTCCTATCTCGATCATAGACGGAACAAATGGGCTTGAGCTTTGCGAAATGGAATACCTGTCGTACCACAAGGTGGTACTAATTTGAGTCATGTCAGAGCAACTGTACTGGCCACAATGAAATCAGATTTCAATCTGCAACATCCTCGTGCTTGTAAACCACACTGTTCTGCCTGCTTCATACCTTCCGTACTCCCGCACGTCTGCGAGACGTGACTTGGTCATGGTCCTGATAGTTGCACCAACTCGGCTGGGCCTTGCCTTGAACGTAGCACACCAGAGTCATGGCGCTTCGCCAGTCCACTGTTTCATCACCGAATGCCCATGCGCAAGACGTGCTTCGTCGAATCATGTCTTCACTCCGCGTCTCGGTGATTTGAACATTACTGAGTGCAACAGGGATGGCGTTCAATCCATTGCCAGTCACGATGTGTTGCCATATCCGGGAGACGCGACCTCTACGTCTCGGTCTTTAAGACCACGTTCCAGCTTTCCAAGCCTTTCACTCGTTGTAATATAACGTTCTGTTCATGTCGCATTTCTTTTGGGTCTATTTTCGCGCAAGGCTAGTCATTCTCCCACTGTTATTGTTTCCGTAGTTGAAAGTCCTGATGGTCTTGTATGCTTTGGGACACAGCGGACCTTTTGACTATGTTCGCGATTTGGATCATATGGACAGGGTGAGAATGTTTATTCTCACAAACTCCGCCACTACGACTACCATGCAACCTCGTTTCACTGCAAAACCACGGCTGATGTCACAAAATTCCGTTTCTGCTACTACATGCTCAGTTATGCTGCTTGTGTCAACCCGACGATTCGGACACTGGTGACGGTACACGTAGTTGATCACCACTCGACATCGTAATAGTTATGTCGTAACACCCTTGCTTACCAACAAAATATCCAGCCGGAACTTCCTGACCATAATACGCATTTTACCGGCTAAGCAATTCAAGGATGTGTCCTTCATGCAGCATAGCAACTGGAGGGTAGTCTGCTGTCAAACGTGACTGCATCGTCAGAAGTTTGAGCTTTTAAAAAGCACGACCTATCGACCGCCCAAGTACAGGCACGCCGCCTTTCCTTTATGATACCACTGCTTTGAGTACTTCGAAAGGCAGAATCTTGCCTTTTGTCCTCAGTCCATACCGCGAACTCCGCCTCGAAGTACCTTGCGCCTGTACCTATTCGTTCTTCTGCTGAAGCCGAAAAACAACAACAATCATTTCGAACCCTCGTTTTTTTCTGAGTACTTCGACCTGTAGACAGCTAGCCAGATCTACGCGTTCACAAATACCCCGAAAGGAGCAGGAGGCCTACCACTGAGTACCTCGGGTGTGAACAACACACGAATCGCATACATACCACCATCCGGATTACATCCATACTAGAACATCATGGCACAGCATAAGCCTACAAACATTACATCTACCTCATCGACGCCTTTCACGGCAACTGCTGCATCTCAGCGCAAACCACAACCTTCACGCTCACGCAAGACTAAATCATCCATTTCGACCAGAAAGCCGAAACCAAAGCTTCCACGCCCCAGGACACCTTCAATTGTCACTTTGCCCGCCTCCGCGTCGACTCTTTCCCGTATCGAGTCCCTCCTACATCAACTCCACCGCCGCAACAAGAACCAACACCACTCACAAAAATGGTACAAGCACCTTTCCCTTGTACGAAAAGCCGTCAGACTCCTCCTTGATATTGAGAGTCGCGAAGTTTCGCTCAAATTAACCAAAGGCACGAGTGGCAAAGCAGAAGACGTACGCAAACGTTTTGAGAACGAAACGGAGCTACGGCGGCAGAAGGAGCAACTCTCTGAATGGGTACGGGAGGTTGTGGTTCCAGGCGCGTATATCGCGTTCAGTTCCGTGGTGAAGGACAGCCAGTTCAGCGTGCTAGGTGTGGGGCTGTTGGGCATCTTGAGCGATGTGGTGGGTGTAGTCGGGGTACCGACAAGGCGGTTGGAGCAAAGAATGTTGCAGGAGCAAGTCACGAGCGTGGTCGGGTGGAGTGTGAGAGTTACCGGGAATGAAAGTGGAATGGTTGAAGAGCACGTCTACGATAGCGATGATATCGGCGAAGTGGTGGACAGGATGAAAGGGCCATCACTGCAGTGGGCAACCAGAGCGACCGATGTAGAAGATCTTGGTGAGAGATTTGCGAGACAAGACGTACAGATGGAAGACCCTCCACCACAAGTGCTAGAGGTTGATAGTCCGTCTGCAGTCGACTCGATGACGACGAAGGTAAAGGTCATGCCTGCGGGTGCCGCTGAAGAAGACTCCACGACGCCAGCATCAAAACCCACAGCGGCGGCCGAAAGACTACAAGTCAAACCTGAAAGCAAGACCACGAAGGGACTGACGAACTCTACACCGATCGCCGGCAAAATGAGAAAGAAACCCAAGAAGAAAAACGCAATCGACGAACTATTTGGGGATTGGGCATAGTTGAATTAGATTTCCTGATCATTAGCAGATATCAGGCCAACTATACCAGTCCTAAGTTATTCTAGCTATATTGGCGTAACGTCCTTGACGCCGTGCTCCGCCGTGGTATCATGTGCTCTCGTGTCCTCACACCAGAACCCAATTCGTAATGCGCCATCGCTATGCCTGACTGCTATTAGTAACACTATGGTCTGTGAGGTGACCGCCCTCAGACATGTCTTTCCACACTCGCCGGAGTGCGGAGACAGGCCCAACAAAGCTACTCCTACCGGCGATAAAAGTCCTGGCCCGTACCACCCCCACCATATCCTCCCCTATCGCGTTCACGATCACGATCACGATCACGCTCCCTATCCCAATCTCGTCTTGGACTCCTACTCCTTCTCCTCTCGTACGCACCCGGAGGCGGCCCACTCATCTCTCGGCTGCCTCCACTGGTTGCACCATCATCATAGCGCACCGGCTCGCCATAGTCGGCTGGTCGACCTCGGTCTCGGTCCTCCGGCCTTCTGTTGCTCCTAAGGACAGTGGTCGGTGGTCGTGCGTGCGGATCGGCACTCGAGTATGACGGTATGTACGTATCCACGGCTCCCGTTGGAGGCTGTCGTTCGGGTTCTGGCCGCCTTCCATCTACGGCTGGTGGGGCACGAGACCGCGGTGGGCCGTCCCGATATGGTGCTGGTGCATCGTAATTGTGGCGGTAGGGCTCATTCGGTGGCGGAGGTCGGGGTGGGAGGCCATAATCTGCGGGAGGAGGAGGACGGCGGGAATGTGGTTCTTCGTGCGCATGTGGTGGGATGCGGCCGGCGTTGTATGGTGGTGGGTCATATGAAGGTGGCTGCTGGTATGGTGGTACGTCTCGAGGCGGACCACGGTAGTCGTTGTACCCGTTATGTGGTGGTCTTCGGCCGTAATCTCTTCCACCGCCGTTGGCGTATGGTCGGCCACCACCACGCATGCCTCCTCTGTTGTCATGCGACACAGGACGACCATTAAGGCCCCATTCTCCTTGTGGGCCGGTGCCCACGGAACCGCCCGCAGGTGCGGGTGGTGGTTTTTGTCTTTCTTCCCTGAACTTTTTCCTATCGAGTTCGTGGGACTCTTTGAAGCGAGGAAGATCCTCAGGCCGTGCGGGAAGAGGCGGAGTATGGAAGTAAGGATGCTGTAATGCATCCATAGCATTGATACGTTTACGCCAATCAAGCTTGAGGAATTCCGAGAGTAGAGATCGCGTCAACGTGCCTTGCTCGCTAAAGACACGGTCCAAAGTCGAGCGCCGTGGAGGACCAAAATCTGTGACGCCCTCGCATCCGGGAAGATCCTTCCAACCAGGCATGTTGTCGTCCGTCGGCGTGCCAACGAGCTCAAAGATCATATGCGCTTGGTTCAAATCACTATTTCCAGCTAGAATTGGCTTCCGCTTGAACATCTCTCCAAAGACGCATCCGACGCCCCACATATCGATGGCAGTGGTGTACTTTCTGAGTTGCAGCAGCAGTTCCGGAGGTCTGTACCATCTCGTGACAACCAAGGTTGTGTACTCTCTTTGTGCTTCACCACCTCCTTGACCCGGCTTGGGTGGCTCGTCATCGTAAGGTCGTGCAAGTCCGAAGTCTGCTATTTGGAGGATGCCTCGATTGTTGATGAGCAGATTCGCAGCTTTCATATCCCTGTGCAATATTCTGTTCTCATGGAGATATGCGCAGCCTTCCAGCAACTGCTTCATGTAGCACTTGATTTGAGGATCCGTCATTTGCACTTCAGGGTTTTCGAGCAAGCCCGAGAGATCATGGTCCATATATGGAGTTACCATATACATGCTTGGCTTTTTGCTCGCATTTTTAGGACGCTCGACGGCCATCTCCTCCAGTTTTAGGATGTTGACGTGATCTAGTTGTTTGAGAAGTTTGATTTCTCGCAACGCTGTGATCGGGAACCCATCCTTTTCGTTGTGCATCAGAATCTTCTTCAGTGCCACTACTTGCCCTGTCTTCTTTGATCTTGCTTTTGAGACTTCACCAAAGGTACCCTCGCCTAGCTTGCCCATATAATCGTACTCGGTGATCCTTGAACAACCGTGGAATCGTGGTCTACCGTCGTCGAGCCGATCTAGCGGCTTTCGCGACTGCTGCGACGAGGACTCCATGTTGGCCGACATGGGCCTTTGTCTTGTTGTGAACGCAAGGGTAGGTTGGCCCTAGGCTAGATTGTTGTGACTTGTGGAATGCGGACGTGTTCTGTGTGACGGCAACTCAAAAGAAAACATGTCTCCATAGAACGATGTTGTGCTGTGAAGTTAGGCAGGAGGACCTTTATTCCATGGGGTATGTCCGACAGGGTGTGAGCAGGTTGACAACAGACGAATCGATACTGGAACACAAAGACGTCTAGTTCGCACACATCAGTTCAATAACTCTTTAGTCGTGCCTAACTGCGACGACAACGACTATGCGACCCTACTTTGATGTCTAAAGATGCGAATTGAAGGGTGAGTCGACGGTAATACCCACCTTAATTGCGCTTCTGTCGACACCGTCTCCAAATTGATGCCGATCTGAGGCTCTACAAATCTGCCAAGCCTACGTATCTTGATCACAACGCAGCCAACTGACTCCGGCACGTTCGAGCTTCTCGTCTTCTACTCACGCTCTCTCACACAGCCGGAAGGTCCGCAGTATGCTCCGCAGCTTTCGCACTCTGTACTGACGGTTTCTGCAGCATTCAATATGGCTGGAGGCGGCGGACACGGCAAGCCTGTCTGGCAGGGTACCAACCACCCAGTGAACCGAATCAATCCACAACGCCCTCTATACAGATTCGCAGCGACTGGTCTCGGCGCCGCTATGTGGTTCTTCGTATGTCACGGAAGTGCTCAAGCACTACAAGAAGCTAACGGTGTCGTAGTTGATGTACAGAGCGAAGAAGGATGGACCAGCCCTGATCGGCTTGAAGCACCCATGGGATCACTGAGCGGTCCGGAGATGGAACAAACCACTTTTCATATGCATGACATACACCAAGGACGGAGAATAAGCAGAAAACTATTGTATATATCAGGTCAAAACAATGGGCGTTCGAGGCCCAACTACAAACGCCTTGCTGCGATAACCAACGTCACTCCAGCACAGTCGAGCCCTGTCCGCGTGCTGGTTCCTTGAATCGTTCCGAATGCGCATCTGGCGGTGTAGTATCTCCGCCTCATACGAAGCTACGACGAAGGTTCTTGAAATTATAGCCGAAACCGACGTTTTGATCGATGCGACATTTTGCCCATGATATTCACAATACCTCAATTCTGGCCGTAGTCTACATTGAATTTGCAGGCCATTAGGTCGAGACCCTTCCATGTTTGTTAGCTTGTCTGCAAAGTGCTGTGAAATTGTTTCAATTCTAGCTCTATCGCCCAAGCCACTGGCCGTCTTCTCTGTACATATTTGAGGCTATACAATCGCCTGTTGTAGATATTGTACATAAATCCCCTTCTTAGATCGCCATCTCGTCCAAGATCTCCTTATATCGCTTCCGCTTCTTTGGATGAGAAGGTCTCAACAATGTCTTCAACTTTCCAATGTACTTCGCCATGGCAAGGAATACATATCTCTCCGCCAAATATGCAACGATAAAGCCTACGGTTGCGAGCGCAAGCAGGAACAACTTGTAGCTGATAGACATGTCCGTCAAGTCCATGAAATTCTGTAACCAATCCGCTGGGTCTGTAAGCATGTACAGAGCGACGAGAAGCGCCACAGCTATGGTGACACAGAAAGGAACGTTCTTTGCCATTGACTGCCGAAAGGGAGGTCCGACACTCAAGACGATGCCGGATAGTGTGTACTGAAAGCATGAAACCAAGAACAATGCTGTATTTTGAGAGTTATCGACATTAGATTTCTGCTTGTTGAGTTCGGGTGGTTGATACCAGGGCTGCTGCTGGACTGTTTCGAATGCAACGAGCTGCACAAGGATGCATAGAAAGATTTGTCCGAGGAGTGGTGTGAGAACCTTTCGGGACACGAGGCTTGCTGTCGGACGCTTCCGACTCAGGGACGGGTAAGCACCAGTCCATCCCATGAAGATAGCAATCGGAAGAATTAGAGCAAGGTCGATGAAGAGGAATTGAAAGTCTCCGAGGTTGGACGCCGAGGCGTAGAGGAAGCTGACGGACGTAAACTGGATAGCAGAGTACAGACTCATGTACTTAAAGCAACAAAAGCTGGTGACAAGTGCTGCGCGACCTTCTCTGATCAATATTGGGACGCATGAGATGTCGAAGATATGGCTTGTGAAAGGAGCTGCGACCGAGGCTTCAGCTTCTGACAAGGACACGCCCACATCGGCGGCCTTGAGTGCACCACAATCATTAGCACCATCGCCGCAGAAGCCGCAGGTATAATCGATACTCTGCAGCTTTTCCACTAGCTCATGCTTCTCATCAGGTGACATTCGTGCAAAAACTTCACCTTTGACAAGCATCCGTTGCAAGATTTCTGGTGAAGCAAAGTCTATGATCCATCGGAAGACATCTCCAGTAACGGCGAGACTGTAGTCACCTATAGCCATAGTGTCGTATGGTGCCGCGTTGTCTTCTTCCACCGGAAGAGGTGCCGGCAGCAGAGTGTGGTCGTCAAGCTGATAGATTGAGTTGTCCACGCTTTCCCAGATCAATTGGGCCCGTGGATCCATTTTATCTCCGGCAACGAAGTGCGGGACGAAGCAGTGAGTGTTTCGGTCCATGAGATTGCATTCCCGTGCGACACTGATCGCGGTCAGAATGTTATCACCAGTACACATAACGGTTCGGAGATTCGCCTCTTGCAGCTCATCAATAATCTCCGTGGTAATCTCCTTGAGCTTGTTCTCGAACACGATGAACCCTGTCAGCTGTAACCGAGACTCGGCCTCTGATCGTTCCATGCTGTGGAGCTTGTCCGAGCTCAATCTCGAGATGTATTTTGAGGCGCAAGCGATGACACGGAATCCTTTGTGGGTGTAATAGCTTAATAAGTCATCGAAGTCGTCAGGAATGCTAGAAGGTGTGCATATGTCTTTCAGTGCTTCGGGGGCTCCCTTCACAAACACGTTTGCCCCAGGATCACCTCTTTGTCGAACGATAACGCTTGCGCGACGTAGATGGGAGACGAATTCGAACGACCGCAGCACGCCAAGCTCAACCGCCGTTGGGTTGTCACTGTGCTGATCCTCAACATCATATTCCATTCCTGGTGGTGGTCTTGCGACTGAAGGTGCGGCCTGGTGAGTACCCTCAATGAAATGGCTCGTTTTATGTGAACCTTCTTCAAAAGACCAGCCTGTGAATTCAAACATTTTGAGATCCAGAGGATCACCAATGAGCTCATCATCGACCAAGCGCAAGGAATGGCAGGTAGCCATGGTGTACAAGATGTTTTTGTTGACACGGTAATTGACCGTAGGGTCTCGATCATAAGAAGCTGAAGGCAACACATCATCTGCTTCGGACAGCATATCTCCAAATCTGATTTCTGGATGTTGAACCAAGCGAACACCCAGTACATCCAGTCCGTCCTCGGTCAATGTGCCAGTCTTGTCGAAGCAGACCACGTCGAGCTTTCCTGCGACATTAACCCTCTGAGGGCTAATGCAAAATATTTGCTGCTTTTTGAGTCTTTGCAGGGCAAAGTTGGTGCCTATTGTCAGAGTTGCTGGCAAAGCTGGCGGTACCACGATGGTGATGAGGTCTAGTGCTCGAACTACGATTAGATGCCATGCCAAGCCCAGCTTGACAAAGTTGATGAAAGATGCAATAAATCCGATACCAGCAATGCCACCCATGACGGAGATATATCTGAACGAGTCTTGATAGAATTTGAAACCGGAAGGTTTTGGGAAGAGCATTGACCGCACAAGCGCGCCTTTGGTAGTGTTAAAGCCTGTACGCACTACCATCGCAAGAGCAACGGCTTCATCGTCGTCGGTGTCCTGTGGCCGCCTGGCTCGGATGATCTTGGTTCCGCAAAAGAGAAAATGCCGGGCCACGCTTGGATGAATTGATGCAGCTCCCAAGTCGACGTATGGAAGCGCATCGTCCGTGATAGGAATCTTGGAAACTGGGATGGATTCTCCAGTTAACATGCTTTCGTTTATGATGCAATCTCCTGCTAAGAGCAGGCTGTCACATGGGAGTTGATCTAAAGACGGGTCTGAAACCTCATACACATCCCCAGGAACAAGATCACCAGAGGTAGAAGAACGCCCTATAGCTTGTCAGCGATATCATTACAAACGCTCCAGACGTAGCATACAGAAGCCATTTCTCAGAACGCGGACATCACACTCGAATCGTGATATTTCCCGAAGTCGGTTCATTGTCTATGAAAGGGTTAGCTGAGCTACGAATACCCTTGGAATCTCTCACCGATCGGGTTTCAACAACCGTGGTCGTAATACTGAAAACGGATATCAAGAAGATAGCGAAAGCATAGTAGTAGTACTCATCCGCGGACCAGAGAATCAAACTTGCAATTTGGAAGACGTAAAACGGGTGGAAAGCCTGAAGTCGTTAGCCACGTTATGGTCCCACACAGTTAACCTTACCTCATCCAGCAACAATTGTGGTATAGTCTTCTGTTGAATCTCGATCACATTTTGGCCGAAAACTTGGTCTCTCGGATCTCGTTCCTCGGTGTCAAGACCTTGCCTCAATGCTTTTACATCTGTCCATTGTGGATCCCACCAGTCGTTGTTGAGGACAAATTTGTCCTCGTGGGGCTGGTAAAGTAGACGCATATACCGATAGTCTAGGAAACGAAGGATAGGCATTTCTGGGTCGTCGTCGAATCGATAGCCGCTAGACTTTTCTTTTCCAGGGCGTGTGAAAACGGTAGACATGGGATGTCCATACTCCTCGGTTGAAACATAATGGACTGTGAACTCGCCCCATTGATTCTGACTTTTTTTAGCGCGTGTCCTCTTCAGTCTTCTAGCAATCCAAGGGCTCACCTCTACAACGACCCAGGCGCACTTCCTCAGTGGGGCTGCTGAACCCACCAGTCTGACACGCCAGCGAGGCACCCATCGAAACACGAGGTATCCAATGCCGGCGGAAAGGATACAAATCGCAACATATATTATGAAACCGATCGTGCTTGTCGTGAACCCTGCAATGACCATGGTGAGGTCTTCATTCTCAATGTACAGCTTCTGGCTGAAGCTGCCTCCACGATCGTGCTCTTGTGTATCACTTTGTGCCGATTCCTCACGCTCAAGCAGGGGCTGGTCCGAAGATGCTCTTGGCCGTCCGGAGGACTTGCGATGCATGGAAGAAGCGTGACCAGCCTCGAGGTCTCTGTCGTCTCCGTCGGCATATCCGTCCTCTTCATCACTGGGATCAAGTATAGCTTCGTCGTCTGAATACTGGGGGGTATCATTGTCCTCTTGGAAATAGGTAAAGCTCGCTATAGACCCCTGTCGTTGCCTCGGGCGTTGGTAGGCGAAACCCGAGATACTAGTAGGCACGCTCTCCGACACAGGCCCGGAGAAAGCCTTCACTTTGTTAGACATACTGCGACAGAGGTGGACTGGAGCATACCTCGTCCGTGGCCATCTCGACCTGAGAAACGAAACTTGCCCTAGGACTGTCAACCCTTGCCCAAAGAACTCCATTCTTATACATACGTGCTCATGTTCGAGTCTCTTCGGTGCATGGTGCGGCGAGCAGAACTACTTCGTCGCTGTGTTGAGGATGGCCGTTTAGGCCGCTCCATGGTTGATGTGATATCCATTCTGCTATACTTGTGCCCCGGGAGGGACTTCGTGTCTATGCTACGGCATTGTGGCCGCGCTGCGCGGAAGTCTTACTGCAGAAACACGTCTCGGGCACATCCAGCTACAGCCAGGTCCGTCCGACGAAAAGTGCTGGGCAATGATGCAGGCTGCTTCCACCTGGGCTTGGCACTTCGCTTATCGATTGGCGGCTTCCAAGGTTGGTGGCAGCCGCCGCGTTGAGAAATCCAGCCCCGAGCACTGCCAGTCAAGTGCAACGCCATCCGTTCGAAAATTTGCTGCAACCTTTGTTCTCCTAACGCATCGCTGTCGCACGTCTACAGCAAGTTCCAAACGCCTTATCAAGGCAGACACCACCGAGACCGCCTTCTAGTCCAGTAAAGTATTCAATCAGTGGTGAAACTTTCCACCGACCTCCAATTGTTGGAGTGAACTCAGACCGCCCCAGCCGACGCTGTTTCCTGTTTCCACCACAGGCATCTACCAAAAGATGGGTTCAGAAATCCCAAAGACACGTGGTGGTATCACTGCTCCGTAAGTCTTTTGTTCTCTATAGCTGTATAGCTTCAATGAGCTAACAATCTTCCGTCAACAGAACCCCTCAAAACAGTATGCCACCAACCCCACCATGACAACAATCAAGTAGCTCACATTCTATAGCACCCGCAAACAATGCTCCTATCTCTTCACATGCGCAAGCGCCCACAGTCGGTAGCATTCAAGAAGGTTAGAACGATGTTGCAGCTATCCATGGCCACAACTAACAATATGCAGAGGACCTGGATCGTGCTGCCGCTGCATCCATCTTCGCAAAGAACCCTGCCCTTGTATCAATGATGCAAGCTAAGCTTGGCTCTCTCGTTGGCCGCTCGTCCGGTTACGTTGAGTCCCTTCCCGCGCCTGTCCGTCGCCGAGTTACTGGTCTGAAGGGCATACAAAAAGACCATGCCAAGCTCGAGGCGGAGTTTCAGGAGGAGGTCCTACAACTGGAGAAGAAGTATTTCGCCAAATTCACACCTCTCTACCAAAAGCGAGCAAAGATCGTCAACGGCGACTCTGAGCCAACGGACGCTGAGATAGAAGCTGGAAAGGCTGAGGAGGAGGAAGGAGAGGAAGAGGAGGCCGAAGAGGGAGATGCCGCAGACAAGGAGTCGACCGAAGCTACGAAGGGCATCCCGGAGTTCTGGCTATCTGCCATGAAGAACCAGATCTCGCTCGCCGAGTTGATCACAGATCGCGACGAGGAAGCACTTCGATCCCTCACAGACATCCGCATGGAGTATCTCGACAAACCAGGATTCAAGCTCATCTTTGAGTTTGCTCCCAATGACTTCTTCGCCAACAAGACCATCTCTAAGACGTATTTCTATAGAGAGGAGAGCGGCTATGGTGGAGACTTCATCTATGACCACGCTGAAGGCGACAAGGTCGAGTGGAAGCCTGGAAAGGACCTCACTGTCCGTGTTGAGAGCAAGAAGCAGCGAAACAAGAGTAAGTCATGCAGAGTCGCTTACATGGAAGTTACTAATGAAGATCCAGACACTAAGCAAACGCGTGTTGTTAAAAAGACCGTTCCTACAGAGTCATTCTTCAACTTCTTTGCTCCTCCAGCAGCGCCTGAGGACGAGGACGAGGTTGAGGAGGACATTGAAGAGCGTCTCGAGTTGGATTACCAGCTCGGTGAAGACATCAAGGAGAAATTGATCCCAAGAGCCATTGATTGGTTTACCGGAGAGGCCTTGGCCTTTGAAGAGTTTGACGATGACGACGCTGAGGATGCTGAATTCGACGACGAAGATGACGAGGACGAGGATGATGAGGAGGAGGCCGAATCTGATGAAGACGACGAGGAAGAGGGTGGCAAGCCTCGCTCACAGCAGGCATCTTCTGAGTGCAAGAACCAGTAGGCAGATCAACGAACCCGTAATGACTGGCATCATGCCGTGGTGATGGTTGGCAATCTGGCTTCTGCATGCAAGGTCGATCTAATGGCAGAGCGTGCGCATCCAGGACCGTAATACGCCTGTTGAGTCCTGGCACAACCTGGCGTCAAGTGCTCGAGGAGGATAACAGACCCGTGTTCACGAAGTACATCAGAAAATACCTAGCGAAAATCGAGTTCCTGGCGTTGAGGGAATGCATGCGTTCTGGGTAGCAGAGATCTCCCAACAACTGTCAAAGATGCAAAAGTAACCATTTCATGTCAAGGCATTATTAGTACTCTCATGTATGTTAAAGTAGCGATGCCTGTCACTGGCTGTCAAAAAGGGGCCCAGCTACGGATGAAGAGTAGGGAGTTGGGCGCTTGGGCCATAAAGAGTTTGGGCTGGCAGGGATCTCCCCATGTTTAGTGTGCAGAGCGCGTTCGGCGGTTTGGCATCCCCTTGACTTTCTGGAAGGACTCCCACCGCCAAACTTGAACAGCACCGCCGTCAGCTCGTCTCCATCCAAAAGCGAATAGTTACCTAAGTAGTCGGATTGAATCTCTCCAGTCGTCTCTTCGGAATATTCTCATCCAATTTATTCATCCGCCAAAGTACCTGCAACGGTGTCAATCTATGGCTTACTCGCCGGCCACACCCTTACCCACCATATAAGGACAGCGTGAGCCACGCCAACCATGGCGAGCTGGGATATCGGTACGAGGGCTTGGTTCCCCAACCAGGCAGAGGGCTTCATACCTGGCGAACTCGCAGAGAGGAAGCAATTGGGAGACCGGAAGGTCGCTCTCGTTTTTCAGCTTTCCGATGAATCCACGCAGACCGTCGAGACGACGGAAGATGCGCTGTTGGACAGCCGCCATGCGTCTCTACCTCCACTCATGAATCCTCCCATGTTCGAGGCCGCCGAAGACTTGACCAACCTCTCACACCTTAACGAGCCTGCAATCTTGCAAGCAATCAGACTTCGATATGCACAAAAAGAGATTTATACATACTCAGGCATAGTTCTAATAGCAACAAACCCGTTTGCCCGGGTAGATTCCCTATATGTACCTCAAATGGTTCAGGTGTATGCTGGCAAGCAAAGAGCGTCGCAGGCACCACATCTGTTTGCTATTGCCGAAGAAGCCTTTACAGATATGTTACGAGACACGAGAAACCAAACGGTTGTTGTTTCCGGCGAATCTGGAGCGGGAAAGACAGTCAGTGCGAAGTACATCATGCGATACTTTGCTACCCGTGGAGCGCCTGGTCAGACAAGCAAAGGAAGAGCAGATGCCATAAGTGAGACAGAGGAGCAAATCTTAGCAACCAACCCGGTGATGGAAGCATTTGGCAATGCAAAGACTACAAGGAACGATAACTCGTCGCGATTCGGAAAGTACATCGAGATTATTTTCAACAAAAACACCGCCATTATTGGCGCAAGAATAAGAGTATACTTGTTGGAGAGATCGCGGCTGGTTTTCCAGCCACTGAAAGAGCGCAATTACCATATCTTTTATCAACTTGTGGCCGGAGCTACGGATGAGGAGAGGCAAGAGCTTGGTCTGCTGCCAGTCGAACAATTTGAATACCTGAACCAAGGTACCGAGCCCGTCATTGAGGGGGTGGATGACGCCGCAGAGTTCGCGGCTACCCGGAAATCGCTGTCTACCATCGGAGTTCGCGAAGGGACCCAAAGAGAGATCTTCCGCATGCTCGGAGCTCTTCTACACTTCGGTAACATCAAAATTACCGCAACGAGAACGGACTCGTCTCTATCCGCCACGGAACCTGCCTTGGCCCAGGCTTGTAGTATCCTCGGCATCAATGCCGCCGACTTTGCCAAATGGACTGTAAAAAAGCAGCTCATTACAAGAGGTGAAAAGATCACCTCGAACTTGACACAACAGCAGGCCACCGTTGTTCGGGATTCGGTTGCCAAGTTCATATACTCAAGTCTCTTCGACTGGCTAGTAGAGACCATCAACCATGGGCTGGCCACCCCAGCCGTTCTAGAACAAATGAATACCTTCATTGGTGTTCTGGATATCTACGGTTTCGAGCATTTTGCCAAGAACTCGTTCGAGCAGTTTTGCATCAACTATGCGAACGAGAAATTGCAACAGGAATTCAACCAGCACGTCTTCAAGCTTGAACAAGAAGAATACATGCGGGAAGAGATCGACTGGACCTTTATCGACTTTGCAGACAACCAGCCATGCATAGACTTGATAGAAGGCAAGCTTGGTGTCCTCTCCCTTTTGGACGAGGAGTCTAGGCTGCCCATGGGTTCCGACGAACAATTTGTCACGAAGCTACATCATAACTTCGCCGCTGACAAGCAGAAGTTCTACAAGAAGCCACGATTCGGAAGATCTGCATTCACTGTCTGCCATTACGCGCTCGACGTTACTTATGAATCCGATGGCTTTATTGAGAAGAACCGAGATACTGTTCCAGATGAGCAGATGGAGGTACTTCGTGCCACAAGTAACTCATTTTTGTTGGAGGTCCTGGACACGGCAATCGCTGTACGTGAGAAAGATTCGGCAGGCGCTGCCCAGAAGGCCATTGCTGCTCCTGGTCGTCGCGTAGGTGTTGCTGTGAACAGAAAACCGACTCTCGGCGGTATTTTCAAGAGCTCTTTGATAGAGCTTATGACAACAATAAACTCCACTGATGCACACTACATTCGCTGCATCAAGCCCAACGAGTCCAAAGAGTCATGGAAATTCGAAGGTCCAATGGTCTTGGGTCAATTACGAGCCTGTGGTGTGCTCGAAACGGTTCGCATTAGTACTGCGGGCTACCCGACGAGGTGGACATATGAGGAATTTGCAATGCGGTATTATATGTTGTGCCCCTCATCACAGTGGACTTCAGATATCAGAAGTATGGCTCACAACATTCTCCGAAAAGCACTGGGCGACTCGGCTGCTGAGAAGAATGACAAGTATCAGCTCGGTCTCACGAAGATATTCTTCCGTGCCGGCATGTTGGCATTCCTTGAAAACCTGCGATCAGCCCGATTGAAAGCGTGCGCGATCATGATACAGAAGAACCTGCGAGCGAAGTACTATCGTCGGAAGTACCTCGAAACCAGGCAGTCCATCTTGCAATTCCAAGCTGCAGCAAGGGGGTCACTCGCCAGACGACAGGCTGACGAGACTCGTCAAATCAAGTCTGCTACCACCATCCAGCGTGTGTGGCGTGGATCGAAAGATCGCAAGAACTACACCAGCGTTCGAAACAATCTCATACTCTTTGAATCCGTGGCTAAAGGCTATCTGTTGAGGAAAGACCTCCTCGAGACGAGGTATCGCAACGCTGCCGAGACAATACAGCGTGCGTTCAGGTCATACAGTTCGCTCAAGGCCTGGAGACAGCATCGTAGGAACGTCGTTATCGTGCAAAATCTATGGCGCGGCAGAGTTGCTCGTCGTGAATATAAGACGATACGTGAGGAAGCACGGGATCTCAAGCAAATCTCCTACAAGCTTGAGAATAAGGTTGTTGAACTTACTCAGTCACTTGGTGCCTTGAAGCAACAGAACAAGACTTTACAGAACCAGCTTGAAAACTACGAGGGCCAGCTCAAATCTTGGAGGAGCAGGCACAACGCCCTTGAAGAACGCTCGAAAGAATTGCAGTCCGAAGCGAATCGTGCTGGTATCGTTGCAGCGAAGCTTAGCGCCCTCGAGGAAGAGCACGTCAAGTTGCAGGCTAGTCATGACGAACATATGGGCAATGCAAAGAGATTGCAAGAAGAACAACGCAAACTGCAAGATTCTCTCGGCACATCCAATTCCGAGCTGGACAAGGTACGACAAGCCAATACCACTCATGAGACTGACAAGGGCTCTCTGCGGCAACAAATCAATGATCTGCAAGACCAGCTTGAGATGGCCAAGCGCGCACCAGCTCCGGTCGCCAACGGTGTCAACGGTGATTATACCAATGCCAATACTTCACAGCCAGCCAATGGATTGATCAATCTTGTTTCGTCCAAGAAGCCCAAACGCAGAAGCGCCGGCGCAGTTGAAAGGATAGAAACTGACCGGTACAGCGGTGCCTACAACGCTAGGCCGATGTCCATGGCTGTTGATACGAAAGCATTGTCTGGCTCGACCTTCGCACCACCACTTGACAACGTCGAGATGGAGCTAGAGAACCTCCTGTCGCAGGAAGAAGAGCTCAACGACGAGGTTACAATGGGTCTCATCAAGGGTATCAAGATACCTCAACCTAGTGCTACTCCAGCACCGTCAGAAAAGGAAGTGCTGTTCCCAGCTTACCTCATCAACCTAGTCACCTCAGAAATGTGGAACAATGGTTTTGTGAAGGAATCTGAGAGGTTCCTCGCGAATGTCATGCAGTCTATCCAGCAAGAAGTTATGCAGCATGACGGAGATGAAGCAATCAATCCTGGCGCGTTCTGGTTGTCCAACGTGCACGAGATGTTGTCATTCGTTTTCCTTGCAGAGGATTGGTACGAGGCACAAAAAACTGACAATTACGAATACGACAGATTACTCGAGATTGTCAAGCATGATCTGGAAAGTCTCGAGTTCAACATCTACCACACCTGGATGAAGGTGCTCAAGAAGAAGTTGCACAAAATGATCGTGCCCGCCATCATTGAGTCGCAATCATTACCGGGCTTTGTCACAAATGAAAGCAACAGGTTCCTTGGTAAGCTGCTTCCCTCAAACAATACACCAGCATACAGCATGGACAACCTTCTCAGCTTGCTCAATAATGTTTTCCGAGCTATGAAGGCATACTACATTGAAGACTCGATCATCAA